>Ga0163151_10000017_pt1 | contig 290659 bp, 260 predicted proteins | sample OliLakLV19MP5IB2_FD_145596 | JGI IMG/M metagenome (GOLD analysis project Ga0163151, IMG submission 145596) | Freshwater microbial mat bacterial communities from Lake Vanda, McMurdo Dry Valleys, Antarctica - Oligotrophic Lake LV.19.MP5.IB-2 | ecosystem: Environmental > Aquatic > Freshwater >...
CACGCAGGATGCGCTGCTTGCCAGCCACATTGAACGTGCGCCGCCCCTTGGTGCGCGGCGCTTGCACTTCAGTAGATGTAGATAAATCAGGCGGGCTGACCCGCAACGGCTTTGGCATGTCGATCTCCAATCAAAGCCGCCCTAAAATGAGGGATAACTTACAGCGTCACTGTCTCATCGATTGTAGGCGCGTAGGGGTTGGTGCTCATTCCCGCTGCTCTCTAGTTGTCTGCGCGCAGATTATGAGGTATCCGAAGTGCACCTTTGCCGTTGCTCTTGAGCGAGTAGCCTGGATGGAGCGCAGCGGAATCCGGGGTCTCTTTATTTCAATCAAGCATTGATTGAAGTGTGTCGCGATCCAATCCCGGATTCCGCTGCGCTCCATCCAGGCTACTCGCTGATATGCGTTGACGAATTGCTCAAGCGCTTTTAGGCGCAGAATGGTGTGAATCGGACGACGAAGACGACAATGCGCATGTTTTTGGCGTTGCTTAAGAGGTCTAAGCGTTAAACGGTGGCCAAACGTGCGTGCGAGAAGCGAGTTTGGCGAGCACCGTGGCCTTGGAGAGCTGAGCATGTTCTTCGGCCGACCATCCGATTACATTAACGTGCCTCTCAGGGCGCCAATCGACATCAAGCATCAGTCCCTCCGCCAAGATTGCGTGAGTGGAAAGCACAGCATGCGCGAAATAGTTGCGTTGAGTGCACGTTCGTATGAGTTCGATTTCTTGCGAAGGTGTCAATCCGTCCACACAAAACATCGACAATTCTAACCTGCCGCTGGTGGGGTTGAGCTTTGGTCGGAAGTTCCGCTGCTTTGCAAACGGTACCGGATTGACTTGGCAGTCTTTCTTACTGGATACCGCTCGCGCCAATTGGTTGACCGACGGTCGGGCGATAAGTCCAGCGCTTGAACGCGACTGAAATCTCGAGAGGAAGCCTCTCAGGGTAGAAAGGAAACTCCCCATGCGACCTATCTCCTCGAAAATATCCCGCGAAGGAAATAGTGTCGCGCGAAGTGAGGGCCAAGCTCAACTGCCAGTCTGGCCCATCACTCCAATCCAGCACGAGACTTCCTTGGCCCGACACGCTCATATCTGGTGTGGAGTCGCATACAGGAGTGCTGCCGCACACCAAAGCAAAAAGTTTTGGCGCACGATCGCGCGAGTCCTCTCGCAGAGCTTTAGACCCTTGGTCATCCCAATTATCCCTGTTAGCTTCGCGCGTGATCGCATCCAGTTCCGACAGCAGCTGTATGAAACGCTCGTGAGCTGAAGACTCGAAGCTTGCGACCGACTTTTGATAGTCTGAGACCCTCTTTCGGTCGATTTGCATACACCTTGACTGTGTTGCTGAAGGTGTCTGAGTTGGCCAAAAGTCCACGGTGCGATCGAGTGCAAAGCTGGTCATTTGTAACGCTCCAGTGCGTGATCAGTGACGGCGCCGAAAAACATAGAATTCTTCATTTCGCGTAAGCGACGAAGGACATGCCGAACCTGTTCGAAATCGATTCCAATGGCCTCAACAGAAAAGGCATCTACGTCGACCAGAATGTCGCCCTTTTGACCGAAGGCAGTTGTGTTAGTTCCGATTGTGAGTATTCCGATCAGCTTATCAGTCTTGCGGCCCAAGACCGTCCTATGACTAAACTCGATCACATGTTCCAACATCTGCCCCGGAATCTGGGGGCCATGCAATACGTAGTCGTCTAGGTCAATCGTATCGTGCGGGACCTCGATGACATTGACGAATCGTGTCGCAACTCGTGTCACGGCTATCGGATTGGCGTGGCGCGCGTACGCTTGAAACACTGGCTCGGCAAGTGACTCAAGGTCTTCCCACCGTTTGTAGCCTTTGACAATGCTCGCTGTAAGGCCGTCCCGTCGGAAACTGCGGACCGTACAGCGAGAGTCATCACGAAGCAGTACAGCGCTTAGTTGTGGAGGCTGATAGGTTGCATGTGGATCATTGACTAGATCGAAGTGCGCTACAAATTCGTGCCGCTCTTCAGTCTTTTCTTCAGGCGTCCTTATGTCGCGTGCTAAAGCGCTGGCATTGGCAATCGTGAAGTTGTCACTTGCTTGAAAACGGATATCGATTAGTGCTTCGTAAATCGGCGGCTTGCTCAGCTTTACTTCCAGTGCCATGGCGATCCTTTTCGCATGAACGGCTTAGCTTAGAGTCTATATCTGACATCCATCAACCTGCCTTCATTCAGGCAAGCCATCTCACCATGCGGGCGCAAAGAGCGGACCCAGAGTGGAACGCCGAGATTCGTCTTTGTGGCTGTTCGATCCGTCACACGTTCCGCCACACGCTGGAGCTTCGAACAAAGAAAAAGGGCCTGCATCGCTGCAAGCCCTTGATTGAATTGGCTGGGAGACTAGGATTCGAACCTAGATAAACGGAGTCAGAGTCCGTTGTCCTACCGTTGGACGATCTCCCATTCTTTCCATTCAAGATCGCGAAGCGATCTTGAATGGAAAGAATGGAGCGGCACGTCCCCTAACCCCTCCCCGGCCCTCCCCGGACATCGGGGAGGGAGTGGAGCGGATAGCGCGATTCTTAGCGCTTGGAGAACTGCTTGGCGCGACGGGCTTTTTTCAGGCCGACTTTCTTGCGCTCTACTTCGCGGGCGTCGCGGGTCATGAAACCGGCTTTGCGCAGCGTGGGCTTCAGGCTCTCGTCGTATTCGACCAGTGCGCGCGACAAGCCCATGCGGATGGCGCCGGCCTGGCCGGTCATTCCGCCGCCTTCGACTGTGACCATCACGTCGAATTTGTCAGTCATCTTCAAGGCTTCGAGCGGCTGGCGCACGATCATGCGCGAGGTTTCGCGACCGAAGAACTGGTCGATCGATTTCTCGTTGATGGTGATCGCACCCTTGCCTGGGCGAATGAAAACGCGGGCCGCGGACGACTTGCGGCGGCCGGTGCCGTAGTTCTGTTGCAAAAGAGCCATCGTAAATCTCCGAAGCGGAAGCAGAGCAGTGCGAAATTGCGTTGCGTGAAAACTAAAGAATGCTTAACCGATGTCCAGCGCTTGCGGCTGCTGGGCGGTGTGCGGATGGGCGGCACCGCTGTATACCTTGAGCTTGCGGAACATCTGACGGCCCAGCGGGTTTTTCGGCAGCATGCCCTTCACCGCGATCTCGATCACGCGCTCCGGATGTGCAGCCAGGAGGTCACGCAGCGAGGTGGTTTTGAGGTTGCCGATGTAACCGGTGAAGCGGTGGTACATCTTGTCCTGCAGCTTGTTTCCGGTGACCGCGATTTTTTCGGCATTGACTACCACCAGGTAATCGCCGGTATCGCAGTGCGGGGTGAAGATTGGCTTGTGCTTGCCGCGCAGGCGGTGCGCGAGCTCAGTGGCCAGACGGCCGAGCGTCTTGTCGGTGGCATCGACCAGGAACCAGTCGCGCTTGACGTTTTGCGCATTGGCGCTGACGGTTTTCATGGTTACAACTCCGAAATGCAGATGGGACGAAAAAGGGGCGGGACTATAGCCAGCTTTGCCAGATAGCGCAAGCCGGGCAAGTCAATCATTGCCCGGATGAACCAGCCAAGGGCTTGATATCCGGGCATTTTATATTGCTGTGGCTGCGCTGAGCGGCGCCTGAGGGTGCCCGAATCGGCGCTCGGCAACCGCATCGGAGCTCGGCAACCGCATACGCCGATGAATCGGGCTGTGGCAACCGCGACTGAAGTCCATAGCACCGCAGGTCGCGCATGCTAGCATTTTTCCCACCCTACATTCTTGATTCTGTGTTGCAGGATGAAACCCATGGCTGAAATCTACGATGATCGTCGTCAGGAAACCCGCTTTGTCACCTCGGGCCAGGTCGAGGTCGAAATTGATGGCGTCATGCTGCGCACCGAGTTGCTCGACCTGTCGATCAATGGCTTGAGGGCGTCGCGTCCCGAAGGCTTTGGTGCGCCGGCGGGTTGCCGTTTTGACATGAACCTGCTGATCCCCGGCGCCGATCCGTTCAACGCGCAGGTGGCACTGGTGCGGGTCGATGCGGTATCGGTGGGCGTCGAGTTCATGGACATGTCGCCGCGTGATTTCAGTCTGTTGACGGCGTTGATCGAGCGCCATGCCAGCCTGCGCGCGCAGGCTTTGATGCATTTGTAGGAAGCACACGCACCATTGTTTTGGGTTTTGAGCTGGTGGGTTGCACCCAGCCTGCGTTTATTGACCTAGGGAACCTCTGAACAAGTCCGGAGCCGCGATAGCCCCTTGAGTCAGGGGGCGAAAAACCGCAGGTTGCCCAGCTCCGCTGTTGAGAGCGACCAGCTCCGCTGTTGAGAGCGGGGTTTGGCAAGCAATAAGCAGTGTGGCGAAGACGAAGTGGTGACTTATTCAGCCCTTCCCTGGGCGGCTACGGGGTTTCAAAGCCATTGGCGAACACTGGCAGTTCCGCTGGGGCGGAAGCGGCGGCAATGGCCCACGACAATCCATCCGAGGTGCGGTGTTCCCAGCCCCATTTGCGCGGCGGGGTGACGCGGAAGGCGGCGAGACCAGCGCTCGCTGGTGCAGTCGGCCGAATCCAGTTGTTCACGCCCAGGTCGTAGGTGTCGTAGACGTCAGCGACGATGCTCGCCAGGGTTGCATCGCGCTGGTTGACCAGTGCGCCGAAGTAGTCGGCCCAGGCGAGTGCGGATGTGGTTTCCAGCGCGTGTTCTTCTTCGTGCAGCGGGTCGGCCTCCTGCACCTCGGGTGCGAAGTCGGTGCCATCCCACTCGATGATGTAGCGCGGTGCCCAAGTCACTTCGCCGTTGTAGCCACCGACCTGATTGCGCAAACTGGTCTTGAGGAAGGTGCCGCTGCGGCGAATCATGTGTGCGCTGGGCAGGTCTTCGGCAGTGGCATAGGCGCGGCGCAGCGAATCGCTGAGCAGTGCCGTCATCCACGAAGATGCGCCGTACAACGCCGCCGGCATTTCGGTGGGATCGTGCTGGTCGCCGGTGTGGTACCAGCCACCATCGATGCGGCCTTGCATGGGTATCGGCAGCGCCGCTCCGTTCTGGTGATCGACCAGGCCCTGGATGATGGCGTTGACGCTGTCACGGCGCGCAACGGAACCGGTGACTTCGTAGTCGATGGCGTGCGCCATCAACTTGAAAGCGGCGCCGCGCTCGGTCCAGAAACCCACTTGCGGCGTCCACACATGCACGGTGCCATTGTGTTGATTCGCGGTGGTGCTGATTGCAGGCAGGAAGGTTGCGTCGCCGGTGGACCAATAGGCATAGGCGAGGGATTCGTTGTACGAGTACTTGGAATCACCGGCCTCGATGGTGAATGCACCGGCGCCGGTCAATTTGCTGCGATAGAAATCGGTGCTGCGCAAAGCCTCGCGCAATGCCTTGACCGAGCCGGAACGGAAGTACAGCGTGAACATGTTTGCGGAGCGGTCGTACAGCCAGGGTTCGCGCGTCGTCTTGTAGGCGATCAGGGTGGTGACCAGAGGATCGTCCTGATTGATGGTGGTGTAGAAATTGTTCTTCAGTGCGCGCTCGGCTTCCTGCGTGCCGGGCCAAGTGGTGATCGCATCCATCGTCGCCGGATCGTCGCGCGCTGCGCCGTTGCTGGCATCGAACGGCAGCGTTCGACTGGTGCGCAGCGCGCCGCGGCTCAGCCAGTCCGCAGGCAATTGCGCCAGCACGTTCGGCTCGAACACATTGTCGACCGCGACAAAGCTGCCGCTGGTGACTTGGTGCCAAGTGGTGGCGCGCACTGCGCGCGTGGGTCGATTCAGTATGCGTGCCGGCCCGCCCCACTCGACGGTGATGGTTTTGGGTAACGCGGTATTGGCGAATGCAACCTCGACCTGGACCAAGGCGACGCGCACCGACTGCCCATCGATCGTGACGTTGCTGCGGTGTCGCCACGGCGTGAGTTCAATCACATAAGCGGGTATTTCGACGCCGGCCGACATGACGCGCAGATTTGCCAGGCCAGCCGCGGTGATCGAGCCGCGCGGAAATGGCACGCCGAAGCCTGCGACTACCGCTGTGTTGGCGGTCACCACTTCGGTGGCATGCAGGGTGACGTCAACACTGCCGCTGGTTGCGGCCGGCGCATGGAACGGATCGACGGCGGCGAGCGGCATCGCAATCAACGAAAACAGGGCAAGAAAAACGTATCGCATGGCTTTTACCTTCGCGCTGATGTCGCGGTTTGTATGCGTCATCATAGCCAATCGTTGCGGCCCACTGCCGTGGCCTGGGTCGCACAACGACGCCGTGTTGACTTGGGTCGCGGTTGAGCATCAACGGAAGTCGCGCGATCGCGTATCCAGCTGATCGAGCAGCTCGTTCCAGTTGTGCAATCGATGGGCGATCAGATGGGTCACGCCCTCGGCCTTTTGCACCTCGCCGTCGATCGCGAGCAGTCGTGATTCCAGCAACACGCGGCGCTGGCGTTCGTAGACGTGCGACCAGACCACGACATTGATCCAGCCGGATTCGTCTTCCAGCGTGACGAAAGTGACGCCCGATGCTGTGCTGGGTCGCTGGCGCATGGTGACCAGTCCGGCGCTGCGCACCTGAGCACCGTTGGCGCGTGCCAGCAGTTCGTCGCCGCGCAGTGCGCGCTTGCGCGTCAGCACACCACGCAGCAACTTGAGCGGATGTGCGCCCAGAGTGTAGCCCAGTGCGGCATAGTCGTATTGAACATCGGCGGCGGCATCGGGCGGGCGCAACTGAATTGCCGATTCGTGGATGACGCTGCCGGTGAGCACTTCCGGCATGCGTTCCACGCCATGTACCTGCCAGCGCGCGCGATGTCGGTGGCCGCCAAGCGCACGCAGCGCGCCGCCCTCAGCAAGGCGATCCAGATCGAAGCGATCCAGGTCGGCGCGCTCGGTCAGATCCTGCAGGCTGTCGAATGCGGCGTGCGCGCGCGCGCTCATGATGCGCAAACCCGGGGCTTCGCGCATGCCGCGGATCTCGCGCAGGCCCAGACGAATGGCCGGTTGCGGCAGCGGCCCGACAGCGGGTTGGGCGGTGGGCTGTTGCCGAAGCGCCGCGTCCGCGTGCATGGGCTGGTGCGCAGGATTCGATCTGGGTGTCCGCTCCAGCGATGAGTCCCAGTTGCTGAAACGTATGTCTACCGGCAGCACTTCGATGCCATGACGACGCGCGTCCTGCATGATCTGGCCGTTGCTGTAGAAACCCATTGGCTGTGAATTGAATAGTGCGCAGGCGAAGGCGGCGGGTTCGTGGCACTTCAGCCAGCTCGATGCATAGGCGAGCAGGGCGAAGCTCGCTGCGTGCGACTCGGGAAATCCATAGCTGCCGAAACCCTTGATCTGCTCGAAGATCTGTTCGGAAAAGGCCTGGCTGTAACCGTTTTTCTGCATGCCCTCGAAGATACGCGCCTGCAGATGTTCGAGGCCGCCGTGGCGCTTCCACGCCGCCATTGAGCGTCGCAGGTGATCGGCTTCTCCGGGTGTGAAGTCGGCCGCGACGATGACCAGCTTCATCACCTGTTCCTGAAAAATTGGAATACCAAGCGTGCGTTCAAGTACCGCCCGCAGCGCCTGATTCGGGTATTCCACGGGCTCATCGCCGTTGCGGCGACGCAGATACGGATGCACCATGTTGCCCTGGATCGGGCCGGGCCGGACGATGGCGACTTGAATGACGAGATCGTAGAATTTTTTCGGTCTGAGCCGCGGCAACATCGACATCTGTGCGCGCGATTCGATCTGGAATGCACCCACGGTATCGGCCTTCTGGATCATCGAGTACGTGGCCGCGTCGCCGTGCGGGATGGCCGCCAGCTGCCAGCGCCAGCCACGCAGGCCCTCGATCAGATCGAAGCAGCGGCGGATGCAGGTGAGCATGCCCAGTGCCAGCACATCGACCTTGAGCAGCCCCAGGGCATCGAGGTCGTCCTTGTCCCACTGGATGATGGTGCGGTCAGGCATCGCCGCATTTTCGACCGGGACCAAACTCGATAACGCGTGCTCGGAGATCACAAAGCCGCCGACATGCTGCGACAGATGGCGCGGAAAGCCGAGCAGTTCGCGCACCAGGCGCAGCAGTCGGCGGATCTGCGGTGCGGCAGGATCGAAGCCATGTTCGAGCAGGCGGTCGTCGATATCGCGGATACCATCCCACCAGCTCAACGATCCGGCGATCGCTTCAACTTGATCGAGCGATAGACCAATCGCCTTGCCGACATCGCGGATCGCCGACTTGCCGCGATAGCAGATCACTGTTGCGGTCAATGCAGCGCGCTCGCGCCCGTACTTGGTGTAGATGTATTGGATGACTTGCTCGCGGCGCTCATGCTCGAAGTCGACATCGATGTCGGGTGGTTCGTTGCGTTCGCGCGAGATAAAACGCTCGAACAGCAGGTTGCCGTCTTCCGGATTGACCTCGGTAATGCCGAGTGCAAAGCACACCGCCGAATTAGCCGCCGAGCCGCGACCCTGGCACAGAATGCCCTGACTGCGGGCGTAGCGCACGATGTCGTGCACGGTGAGGAAATAGCTTTCGTAGCCGAGTTCGCCGATCAGATCGAGTTCTTTCTCGATTTGCCTGTGCACAGGTTGGGGAATTGCAGCGGGCCAGCGCAGGGCGGCCGCGGCCACGGTGATTGCGCGCAGATGGGCAGTGGCGCTGAGGCCCTCAGGCACCAGCTCGCGTGGGTACTGGTAGCGCAACTGCTCGAGCTGGAACGTGCAGCGATCGGCGATGTGCAGCGACTCTGCCAGCAGTGGGTGCGGATACAGAGTTGCAAGATCTTCGCGCGTGCGCAAACAACGTTCACTGTTGGGCAGCAAGCGCGTGCCGGCCTCGGCGACGGTGCAGCCGAGGCGGATCGCGTTGATCACATCTTGCAGTGCGCGGCGTCGGCGCAGATGCATGTGCACGTCACCGCTGGCGACCAGGGGTATGTGGCTCAGTGCGGATAGTGCCTGCATGTTGGCCAGATGCAGCGCATCGCAGCCGTCGCGATGCAGCTCGACGGCAATCCACAAACGCTCGCCAAAACAACTTCGCAGCACTGTTGCTGTTGTGGGAGCGGCGTGAGCCGCGATTTGCCGATGTGCCATTGACTCAGAGCATCGCGGCTCACGCTGCTCCCACAGGTGTGTTGCTGCGGGCAGCCACAGGCACAGCACGCCGCTGCCCAGATTTTTCAGGTCATCGAGGCAGGCGCTGTACTCGCCTTTCGCCGAGCGCCGCCGCGCCTGGGTAATCAACTGGCACAGATCGGTGTATCCGTCATGGTTGGTAGCGAGCAGCACCAGGCGCACGCCTTCCTGCAAGCTGATCTCGGTACCGATGATCAGCTTGAACGCGCATTCGCGCGCGGCCTGCCAGGCACGTACGATGCCGGCCATCGAGCACTCGTCGGTAATTGCCAGCGCGTGATAGCCGAGCATTTTGGCGCGCTCTACCAGTTCGTGTGCGCTCGATGCGCCACGTTGAAAACTGAAGTTGCTCAGGCAGTGCAGTTCGGCATAGGCGGGGGTTTGCTTGCACACTTCGGGCCGCTCGCACACCGCGTGCCGCTCGCACACCGCGGGCCGCTCGCACAGGGTCATCCAAATACCCCATGCAGATACCAGACTGGCGTCTGGCCAAGCGTCTGGAAGACCCAGACGCGACGACCATGCCGGTCTTCGGCGATGAAATAATCGCGTCGGCAATCGCCACCATCCCACCAGCCGCTCTCGATGCGTTCCGGCCCGCTGAGTAGTTGCAGGCTGCGATCGTCAACGGGCTGCGGCGTGGCCAACAGCCAGTTGGGACGCGCCTGCGTGCCGTTTGCAACGGGTGCGTCCGCTGCGGCCTGTGCATTGCGCCGGTAGCTGGCTGCGGTTTCCTGGGTCGACAGTTGTATCGGCGCGGGCTTGGAGGCCAATTCCGGTCGATGTTCGTCGTGCACGGTGACAGCGCTGATCGCCTCGTCACCCAGACGTGCGCGCAGCCGTTCGAGCAGGCGTTCCGGGCTGTCCTTGTTGCCGGCAAGCGGGCTGAGCAGATCAAGCTGTGCCGGGGCATACGACAACAGTTTGTCGGCACGCAGGGTCAGCTCGATGGTTGCTTCGGGCAGTGCAAAACGATCCAGGCGTTCGCGCATCAGCTCGAACAAAGCATCGGCATCGCGCTCGATATGCAGCAGCCCGATGTGCAGCATGCTGGGCGGGCAGTCCAGGCCAGCGCGGCCTTCATGCGTGAAGTACAGGTCGAACTCCTGCACGCCAGCATCCTGTGCAATCAGAAACAGACCCAGATCACGCAGCAGGCGCTTCAATGGAAACAGCAGGCTCTGCGTGTTGCTGAGCGGTGCTGGCATTTCCATGCGCCGTTCAAATCTACGCGGTGGGTGATACAGCACGCGCCGGTCGGCCATGGCGCCACTGAGTCGATCCAGGCAGCTCATGTCCTCGCGACCGATGCGGCGCGCCAGCGCATCGCGTGGCAGGCGTATCACCTCGCCCAGATTGCGCAGACCGCTGCCTGCCAACAGTTCGCAACTGCGCTCGGACAATGCCGACAGCGTCAGCGGCGCGCTGTCGATCAAGCGCATCAGTGCCTGCCGCGACAACACATGCGTGCCATCGCCCATGCGTGCGGCCAGCTCGGCACCCGATGGCGTAGGCGCAATGCCGACTTGTGCACTGAGTGCCAGTTCGGTGAGGATCTCGCGTACCGCCTCGACCACGCCGGCGCCACCGCCGAACAGCTTGCGACTGGCGGCTGCCTCGATCAGCACGCCCTGCGGCGGTCGCACGCTTATTTCGGCACTGACGCGGTACAGACAGGCGGCAAGCTGCTGCAAAGCATCAGCCTCGCGTTCGACGTTGCGCAGACGGATTTGCAGATGCGGACAGATGGCCTGTGCGGCACTTTGCTTGTGCCCGCTACACACACCGGCAGCGCGTGCGAGCGCATTGACAGCATGCACGCTACGCCGTTGCAGTGGCCCTTCGACGATGGCGATGGGGTGGGCATCGACAGGTTCGCCATGAGCGACCAGGTCGATGGCCAGCTGCGGCAGATGCAGGGCGAGCCAGAGCATGGGTTAGATGCCAGTGCGACGATCGTAGGCGGCGTGGGCTGGCATGCGGTTGTGCAGTGGCACGCGCGCAATCGTGCACTTTGCGCCGCCAGTGCGACCGCGACACTTGACCAGTTCGATATTCCAGTAATCGCTGCACGGTTGCAGACGTAGCCGGATGGGCGCATGCGAGGCGTGCGCCAATTCGCCTTCGGGGCGGAAACACAGCCCGAGTGTTGCCGCTGATTCGGCGGCCAGCTGCAACCTGCGCAGCGCATTGGCATCGATATTCCGTGGCCACAGCAGCACGGCGTTGCAGACACCGGAGCGCAGGCTTTGCTCGGCCGCCCACAGGCGTTGCCGTTCGCTGTTGGCACTGATCCACCACAGTCGCGACAATTCGATGCCCGCGTGCTGCCAGCCGGGCGCATAGGGCAGGAAAGGCGGATCGATCAGGGCGATGGCAGTGGTGGCGGGGTTAACGGGATTGGCGCGGTTGGCACTGGAGCCAGAGCGTCGGATTAAAGCCCGACCTGCGGCCGCGCCTGCGCTCGTTGCATGTTTGATATCGCTATCGCGCCATAACGGAAAGAACAGCGCGCACTCGCCGCTGCCTGGGGCAGCAATGCCGATTTCGATCAGGCTGCCGAGTGGCCAACCGCCACCGGGCAGCAAGGCATCAAGCGTGGGCCAACCGCTGCTGATAACACGACGTCCATCGCCTGCGGTTTGACGCCCGCGCCAGAGCGCGGGAGTCGCGAGAATGGCCTCAATGGCAGGAACGGGTCGCATGATGAATTCGGATGTCGACAGTTCATGCCGTAAAACCTGCACGCACTACGCCCACCGCCAAACCTTCAATGCGGAACTCACGATCAGCATCCACCTCGATGGGTGGGAATGAGGGGTTTTCCGGTAGCAGGCGAATGCGTGCACCGCGTTGCTGGAAACGCTTCACGGTGACCTCGTCGTCGATGCGCGCTACGACGATCTGCCCATTCTCGGCTGTGGCCTGGCGATGCACGGCCAGCCAGTCGCCGTGCAGGATGCCGATATCGCGCATGCTTTCGCCGTGTACGCGCAGCAGGTAATCGGCACGTGGACGAAACAGCGTGGCATCGACCTGAACCTGCCGCTCAACATGCTCGGTCGCGAGGACCGGGTTGCCCGCAGCCACGCGACCGATCAAAGGCAGCCAAGCCGCGCCCGAACGCAGGGCGGAGTATCCCTGCGCCCGGGTTGGCCCGGTCATTCGAATCCCGCGCGATGCACCCGCCTGCAGCTCCACCATGCCCTTGGCGGCGAGCGCACGCAGATGCTGTTCGGCGGCTGAGCGCGAGGCGAATCCGAAGTGCTCGGCGATATCGCCGCGCGTAGGCGCCGCGCCCTCACGCAGGCGCGCCGCGATGAAATCGAGGATGGCTTGTTGGCGCTCGGTAAGGTCAGTACTCATGCTGTACAAATGTACAGTATTTTTCGGTTTATGGGTAGCGGTGCGAGCGAGGATGTGGGAGCGGCTTCAGCCGCGACTCTCGGCTATTCCGCGAGTTTGGCAATCGCGGCTGAAGCCGCTCCCACATGGGCCCCGCTCCACCACGGCAGATCAGGAACAGCTGGTGCCGAACACCGTAATCAGGCGCTGCAAGCGCATCGAACCGCTGCCAAAAGTGCCGCATTTGGCAGTTTGCCCCGGCAAGCTGCCGATACGCTGCAGCGGTGCCGTTCGAGCATGGCGCCGCAGGAGACAGCGACCACACTTACTGCGTCGCGTGCCTACATATCGAATTTGCGCAGCGCATAGCCGCGCGCTTGATATTCCTTCCAGCGTGCGCGCGATCCTTCGCGTTCAGCCGCATCGGCTGCGACCACTTCCTTGACTGACTGAAAGCCGCCGGTCGGGCAGCCGTCACGCAGATTGATCACCAGCGCGCGCATGGGTGCGTCGTACTCGGGTGCGACCAGCAGGATCGCGGTGATTTCATCGTCTTCGTCGTCACCCGCAATCTGGTGCGGCAGGAATGCATCGGGGTCGAATTCCCAAAGAAGTTCGTCGAGCTGTTCGGCTTGTTCACGTGAGCGGCAATAAATCAACGTCGGCAACTGCGCGTCGAACGCCTTCTTCGCCAATTCGCAGACCAGCAGCAGCGCGTTCTCGCGAAAGCGCGGCTTGTCGATCAGATAGAAATCAGCATTGGGCATGTCAGATGTCCAGCAAGGCACGCAGGTGATCGGGAATCGGCATCGGTTTCAAGGCGCTGACACGCGCGCCGCCGGTGTTGCCACTTGGCACCCACAGCTGCGAGAACAGCGCCGCTGCCGGCAGCCGGATGGATTGTCCAAATACTTCGCGCCAATCGCGTCGCGCCCAGCCGTTGCGCCACATGCGCAGGTGCACGCGGCAATGCCAAAGTGTGAGGCGCTGGCTGATTACGTGCGCTTCTTCAAGCAACGCGAACGCGGCATGGTGTTGCGCATTTTGTTCCAGCGCTTCTGCGCGCCCCAATCGATCGCGCAGCGCGGCGATGAGGGCGGCACGTGGCATCGATCAGGTGCCGCGATCCATCAACCACTGCACCAGCAGTTGCACCGGTCGACCGGTAGCACCGCCCTTGCGGCCTTCGTCCCACGCCGTGCCGGCAATATCCAGATGCGCCCAGCGTACGTCGGTGGCGAAGCGCGCGAGGAAACAACCCGCGGTGATCGCGCCAGCGGTCTTGCCGCCGATATTCGCCATATCCGCAAAGCCGGTGTCGAGCTGGCTCTGGTAGTCGTCCCAGATCGGCAGGCGCCAGGCGCGATCATGCACGTTCTCGCCAGCTTTGAGCAGTTCTTCGGCGAGCGCGTCATCGTGCGTCATCAGACCATGCGCATGTTTGCCAAGCGCTACCACGCAGGCACCGGTGAGCGTGGCGATATCCACGATGGTGTGCGGCTTGAAGCGCTTGGCGTAGCTGATGGCATCGCACAGTATCAAACGGCCTTCGGCATCGGTATTGAGCACTTCGATGGTCTGCCCGGACATCGACGTCAGCACATCGCCGGGTCGATAGGCGTCGCCGTCCGGCATGTTTTCCACCGCCGGCACCACGCCGATCACATTGAGTGCCAGGCCCATTTCGGCAACCGCATGCAGCGCGCCGAATACCGAGCCGCCACCACACATATCGAACTTCATCTCATCCATGCCGGCGCCGGGCTTGATGCTGATGCCGCCGCTGTCAAAGGTGATGCCCTTGCCAATCAACACATACGGTGCGGCCTCCGCATCGGCTGCACCCTGGTACTTCATCACGATCAGGCGCGGGGGATTGGCGCTGCCACGAGCGACTCCCAGCAGTGCGCCCATTCCAAGTTTCTCCATTTCTTCGCGTTCGAGGATCTCGACGGAAAAACTCGGCAGCGTGCCGGCCAGGCGCAGCGCAGTGTCGGCAAGATATTTTGGGGTACAGATATTGGGCGGAAGATTGCCCAGCTCGCGGCTTAGCTCAACCCCCGCGGCGATTGCCTGCGCTGCACGCAGGGATGCACCTTCATCCGCTGCGATGCGCAGCGATTTTATTCCCGACTCTCCGGGCTTGCGACCGCGGGTGGTGAGGAAGCGATAGGCCTGATGACTGAACGTCACCACGTGCTGATCAAGCCGCCATTGAGCACTTCGCTGTTGCACTGCCGTCTCGGCCAGATAACTGACCACCTCACTGGCATTGCCGGCTTTCAGAGCTTTGGCGGCTTCATTCAAAGCTTTGATATAGCGCGGGGCATCAAGCGTTGCGGCGTCACCCAGTCCAACCAGCAACACGCGCTGAGCAGTGACGCCGGCAAGATCGAACAAGCGGGTGATTGCCGCTGGTTTGCCGGAGACATCGCCCCGCTCGCACAATCGCTTGATGGCGCCGCCACTGGCATCGTCCACTGCCTGCGCAGCGGGGGACAGCAGGCCTTGATCGTAGACGCCGACCACAATGATATCGGCCAGGACCTGGGCGCAGGAATCCTGCGTGAGCGAAACAGAAAGTGTCATGGAGTACCTGAAGTCATCGAGTATCTGAAGTCATGGAGCATGTGAAGTCATGGAGCATGTGAAGTCATGGAGCATGTGAAGTCACGGGCTAGCTGAATCAAAAAGTGATTGCCGATCGCGTGGTCGAAGTACAACCGCGTTCATCGGCTAGACTGCGCGCGCCGTTCCACGCGGCGACGCTTGTCGGTCCTGCTTGGGTACGGGCCGATCATTCTAGCAGCCATCATCCAGGTGTCCGTGTTTCGTCTCATTGACCGCTACTTGCTGCGCGAGCTGTACCTTGCCTTCCTCGCCGTTTGCGCCGTGCTGGGTCTGGTGCTGGTAGGCGGCGTGCTGACCGATGTGTTGAATCGCGTCGCCAGCGGCAAAATTCCCGCGTCGCTGCTGCTCAGCCAGCTGGGTTTGCGTTCGCTCGACGCGCTTTCGTTGATCCTGCCGCTGGCTGCGTTTCTGGCGGTGCTGATCGCCTACGGCCGGCTGTACCGCGATAGCGAGATAGCCGTGCTTTCGGCCTCAGGTCTGCGCCTGGGTGGATTGATGAAGCCACTTTGGTTTCTGGCATTCCCGGTCGCAGTGTTGCTGGCCGTCGTGGCGTTCTGGGGGAGCCCGATGGCGCTGGACCGTGCCGACAGCCTGGTGCGCGAGGCAAACCGTTCGCTGCTGGTCGCTGGTATGGAGCCCGGGCGCTTTGTCGATATGCCGGGCAAGCTCGGCGTTATTTACGTCGGCAAGATGAGCGACGACGGAACCCAATTCGAGCGTTTGTTCGTGCAGCACGAACGTGATGGGCGATTGGACATCGTCACTGCAGCAAGCGGACGCCTGTTTTACGACCAGGACGGAGCGCAGCGTTACCTGTCCTTGTCAGAAGGATTTCGCGTCGAAGGTGGTCTGGACAAGCCTGACTTTCGCACCATGCGATTTGCGCGCAATGATATTCGCCTTCCGGAACCCGATCAGCAAGGCAACCGGCGAGTTGAATCAATCCGCGCTACGTCCGCTCTGATCGCCAGCAATCAGCCGTCAGATCGAGCCGAGTTGCAGTGGCGTCTGGGCGTGCCACTGTCGGCCATCATGTTGATGCTGCTGGCGTTCCCGTTGGCCAAATCGCCACCGCGTGAGCCGCGCTACGGACGCGTATTGATCGCCGTGCTCGGTTATCTGTTTTATTCCAATCTGCTCGCCCTGGGGCGCGGATGGATCGCCTCCGGCGTCATCCCGGAAAGCATCGGCCTGTGGTGGATTCATGCACTGGTGTTGATGATCGCGCTGATCATGTTGCGCATGGGCGAACGTTTGCCCAGGGGGCGCGGATGAGCATTATCAAGCGCGCCGACAAGATGATCGCGCGCCAGGTGCTGATCACGCTGTTCTTGGTCTGGGTCATCCTGGTCGGGATGGATGCACTGTACGCGTTCGTCAAACAGCTGGAGGACATCGGCAAGGGTGGCTACACACTCAACACCGCGGTGACTTACATCGTGTGGACGATTCCGCGTCGTTGCTATCAACTATTTGGTATCGCCGCTGTGCTCGGTGGTGTGATCGGTCTGGGTGCATTGGCGCCGACCTCGGAGCTGACCGCGTTGCGTGCGTCGGGTTGGTCCAAGCGACGCCTGGCCGCATCGGTGCTGGTGCTGGTCGGGCTGCTCACCATTCCCGTGTTGTGGATGGGCGATACCCTGGGACCGGCCGCTGAAAAGCGCGCCCAGGGCATTGCCGTTGGTGCCAAATCACAGGACATGGTGGTGACCAACAACACCGGTATGTGGGCGCGCGATGGTCAGGATCTGCTCAACGCCAAACAGGGTCGAGTGTTGAAGCAGGGCCTGGAGCTGATCGACGTGCGGCTATATCGATTCGACGAAAAAGGCCGCCTGCTCAGCATCACCCAGGGCGATCTGGCGACACATGAAAACCAGGCGTGGAATTTTCACGACGTCTCGCAGTTCAAGTTTTCTGAAAACGCAGTGCAAACCACGCGCAGCGACAACTGGCAGTGGAAATCCCAACTTGATTCGCAGCTGTTGTCGCTGTCGATCGTGCACCCGCGCTATCAGCGTCTGTCCGACCTTCGCGGCCACATTACTTATTTGACGCGCAACGATCTGGACGCCAGCGTGTTCCAGTCGGCGTTCTGGTCGCGCGTGTTCTTTCCGCTCAGCGTGTTGGCGCCCCTGTTGCTGGCATTGCCGTTGGTCTTCAGCACTTTGCGCTCGGGTGGATTCGGCAAACGCCTGTTCCTCGGCATCATCGTCGCCGTCGCTTATTTCGCCGTACTGCAGCCCACCGCAGTCAACGTTGCGCGGGTCAGTGGTCTGAGCCTGCCGCTGGCGTACACGGTGCCACCGTTGTTGCTGATGATGTTTGGCTGGTGGCGTTTGGGGCGCGGCTGAGCCGAACACATGCGGTGCAGTGGTACGCGCGGTTATTTATCGGCGATCTTGTATACCGGCAGCTTTTTTTTGACCAGTTTGTTCAGCAACTTCACGTAGCTGGGCAGTCCATCCTTGCCATATGGCGGATACGCCTCGCCTTCGATCAAGGGTTGCAGGTAACGCCGGGCCGCCGTGGTAATGCCAAAGCCATCGGCACGAATGAAGTTGGCGGGCATTTTCTTTTCGTGATTGGCGATGTCATTGAGCGCCGCCGGCTCAATCGTCCAGCGGTAGGGCGCGGACGATTTGCGCTTGATCACCGGCATCACCGCGTTCAGCCCCTGCAATGCGTAGGCGACTGCAGCTTTGCCCACAGCGTAGGCCTGTTCGGCATCGGTCTTCGAGGCGATGTGGCGTGCAGAACGCTGCAGATAGTCGGGCAACGCCCAGTGGTATTTGTAACCGAGCTCGCGCTTGACCAGTTCGGCCAGCATTGGCGCGACCCCGCCGAGTTGGCTATGCCCGAAGGCGTCCTTGGTGCCGACCTCGGAAAGGAACTTGCCGGCTGCATTTTTCACGCCCTCGGACACGACGACGGTGCACCAGCCCACTTGGTCGACTGTGGTTTTGACCTTGGCCAGAAATTTCGCCTCGTCAAAAACCAGCTCCGGAAACAGAATGATGTGCGGCGCCTCGGTTTCCTTGCGACCGGCAAGGCCCGCTGCGGCGGCGAGCCATCCGGCGTGGCGGCCCATCACCTCCATAACGAAGACCTTGGTTGACGACTGGTGCATCGAGGCGACGTCGAGGCTGGCTTCGGCGATCGAGATCGCGGTGTATTTCGCTGCCGATCCGAAACCGGGGCAGCAGTCGGTCACCACGAGATCGTTGTCGACGGTCTTGGGCACGCCGATGCACTGCAGTGGATAGCCGAGCTTGGCCGCAATCTGCGAGAGCTTGTTGGACGTGTCTGCCGAATCGTTGCCGCCGTTGTACAGGAACCAGCGGATGTCATGGGCGCGGAATACATCAATCAGTCTCTGGTACTGATCGCGATTTTCCTCAAGTGACTTGAGTTTGTAGCGGCACGACCCGAACGCGCCGCCCGGCGTATGCCGTAGTGCCTTGATGCTGGCGATCGACTCAAGTCCCGTGTCGATCAGCTCCTCGCGTAGCGCGCCTATAATTCCGTTCTTGGCCGCGTAGACTTTGCCGATTTGCTTGCTCTTGCGCGCGGCTTCGATCACACCTGCGGCGCTGGCATTGATGACGGCAGTGACGCCCCCGGATTGTGCGTACAGCAGATTGCCTTTGGACATGGACAAGGTCTCTCACTGATCAACAACGAAGGGTAATTTCAGATTCGCGCACCAAGCGCGCGGCCGTTCTCATCGACATGACTTCCGTCGACATAACTTCCGTCGGCTAGACTTGCGTCGGCGTTCCGCGGTTGACATAGTGATCGGACAGCACTTTGGCAATCGCTGCGGTCAACTTTTTTCCGGTCGGGATATGCAGGAATTCATTGGGCCCGTGCGCGTTCGATTTTGGACCGAGCAAGCCGGTCACAACGAATTGCGCCTCAGGGAATCGTTCCTGCAACATGCCCATGAAAGGAATGGTGCCACCTTCACCCATCGCCGCCGAACTCGGCCCAAAGTAAATCTTGGATGCAGTATCGATCGTGTCGGCGAGCCACGGCTTGAGTGAAGGTGCAGCCCAACCGCCCGATGACTTCTCGATCTCGAACTCGACCTTGGCGCCGTAGGGCGGGTCTTTCTCGAGAATTTCCTTCAGCTTGTTTGAAGCGAGGATCGGGTTAAGCGTTGGGGGCAGACGGATCGACAATTTCACGCTGGTCTGCGGCCGCAACACATTGCCAGCATTGCCAAGCTCCGGCAAACCATCGGCACCGGTCACTGAAAGCGTGGGTCGCCAGGTACGGTTGAGCACGAGTTCGGAAAGATCCTCGTTCATCGGGCGCATGCCTGCTGGCCAGGGGAATTTGTCGTAGACATGCGCGCCCAGCAACTCGGCCACTTGCCGGGCCTGCTTCTTGCGTTCGTTGGGAATCTCGACGTGCAGTACATCGGCATGGATATGGCCAGTGCTGGAGTCTTCCAGTCGGTCGAGCAGATGGCGCAATATGCGGAACGAACTCGGCACGATGCCGCTGGCATCACCCGAGTGCACGCCCTCTTCCAGCACCTTGACCTTGAGCGTGCCGCCGGCAAGGCCGCGCAGCGAAGTCGTCAGCCACAGTTGATCGTAGTTGCCGCAGCCCGAATCCAGGCACACCACCAGCGAGGGACTGCCGATGCGCGCAGCCAGATGATTGATATAGAACGGCAGGTCGTAGGAGCCGGATTCCTCGCAGCCTTCGATCACCACAACCACGCGCGAATGGTCAACACCGCGCTCATGCAGTGCCATTACCGCAGTCAACGAGGCAAACGTGGCATAGCCATCATCGGCGCCGCCGCGACCGTACAATTTGTCTCCGGCCAACACCGGCTTCCACGGCGACAAGTCGGTGGCCCAGCCAATCATCTCGGGCTGCTTGTCCATATGCCCGTACATCAGGATGGTGTCGTCGCCCTTGCCGGGGATTTCGATGAACAGCAGCGGGGTTCTACCCTCAAGCTGTATGCGCTCGACCTGCATGCCGGTGATCGGCTGAGCGCGTACCCAGTGTTCGATCAGATCCATCGCCTCGCGCATGTAGCCATGTTGTTCCCAGTCGGCGTCAAACATCGGCGACTTGTTGGGAATCTTGATGTACTCGCATAGCTGCGGAATGATCTGGCGCTCCCACATCTCGTCGCAAAAGGCATAGAGCTTGTCGCTGTTCATCAGGGTTCCTTTGCGCAACAGCCAAGGCGCCGTTGCGATTGATGTGGCTGGCGCAGCCGCGCAATGCCGTAGCGGCAAGAACGGGCTGAAAGCGCGAAGGGCAAGTGTAGCAAGGGACTGTTTCAACAAGGCACCGCTGGCTGGAAGATTTCCCCCAAATTGTCAGTGCTGGGAATTTTCCTAGGACATGCCGCGCCAAATTCCGTGCCTCCTGCCGGAAATCCTCCGAAGCCCGGGGCGGACGACATGCGTAGATTGTGCAGCGTGCGGCGACGAGGTCGTTGGCACCCAAACTCAACTACCCATCCAATGATTCAAGGAGCACCACCATGAACTTCTTCAAAGCCCTGCTGATGAGCGTACTGTTTGCTTTCGCTTCCGTCGCTGTAGCCGCCGGCCCGATCAACATCAACACTGCCAGTGTTGAGCAGCTCACCGAGCTCAACGGCGTCGGCGAAGCCAAGGCCAAGGCGATCGTGGCTTACCGTGATGAGCACGGCGCATTCAAGAGCCTCGATCAGCTCGCCGAGGTCAAGGGCATTGGTCTGAAGACGGTTGAGAAGAACCGCGACATGATCACGCTCGCTGGCACCAAGGCAGCTCCGGCCCCCAAGTCCTGATCCCTGCGTCATCCGACCAAGCCCGCGGTGCCCATTGCACCGCGGGCTTGGTCTTTTGTGTAGACAAAGCTCCTAGTGTGGTGTCGCATAGGGTGCAACACCAAACTAGCTTGCCGCTCCAACTTGCTGCCGCACAAGTGGGCAGGCAGCGCTTGCCATATTCGCGCTGCGGTGTTGGGATCGCAGACGCGTCATCCGACAAGTCCAAGAGCCCAAAATGTCCCTGATCCGATTTCGTGAGATTGACGCGACACCTTGGAAGAACGGCCGAGGTCTAACGTGGGAAATAGCCGTCGATGCGACTCCCGTGGACGACAATCCTTTTCGTTGGCGTCTGAGCCGCGCACGCATTACTCAGACTTGCACATTCTCTGCCTATCCCGGTGTGCGCCGATGGCTCGCGTTGGCTACCGGTGGCGCATTGGAAATGCGTGTCGATGCGCGGCCACCCCACACCCTTGAACGACCGGGCAACTGGATGGCTTTTGACGGCGGCGCGGGCGTTGAGTCGGTGCCGCTGGAGGGCCCGGTCGAGGACTTCAATCTAATGCTGGCCGACCCACAGCTCGACGCGGAGATGTTGCATCGGCCGCTGATCGGGACGATGGTCCTGGCACCCGAAGCGCGTGCCATCACCGTATTTCATCTGCTCGATGGCCAGGCGCAATTGCAAGGTGACAAGTCTGTGCGGATCGCTCCGGCCGACACCGTTTTGATTCGCGGTGATCAGCCCGGTGCGAAGATTCAGCGTGTGGTCGGATCGGGCGAGGCGCTGATCGTGCGAATTTTTCCGCGTGATGCGGATACAACGCAGGCCTGACGCGGGCGACTCAAACAGTGCCGGAAGCCTGTGCTCCCTCCCCGATGTTCGGGGAGGGCCAGGGAGGGGCTGGGGATGCGCGGCGACTTTCATGCTGCGGGATGCGATCCCCGCTGCATGAACGTCACGGGTCTGGAACAAAGTGTCCGGCAAAGGCCCGCGGCTCGCGCTCGTAGATGCGGCCGCGGCGCGGGATCACGCCGCGTTCAACCAGGTGTTCAAACGTGTCGTACTGCACTTCGACGATGGCATCGGGCTGTGTTGAGGCGCGGCGGAATTCCGTCGTGCGCACCTGCGACCATTCGCGTTGACCGTGCGCCGTTCCCAATTCGCTGTGCTGATCGCGCCCGCTGCGTTTGGCCAGCGCGCCGCCATCCGCCTCCCTTTCCGCGCCACCCGCGCTTGAGCTGGGGGCTTGCTGCGAGGAGTTGCGCTCTTCGTAACGCGGTGCATCACGGCGGCTGATCTCGGCCTCGTTCGGGTACCAGATCGGCTGCGCTTCGCGGAACACCGCGACGCCAATCACGCCGACGTTCTGCGGCCGTCCAGTGCGCGATGCATAGCTGTCCCAAGGTGCGGTAAAGACAAATTGCGCGACCTGGTTGTGGCTCTTGCGCCAGCCGTTGACCTGGGTGGACTGGTAAGGCGCCAGCACGTATCCCGACTGCTGCGGGTTCGCCGACTGGCCAGACACTGCATTCACACCATCGACGCTGAGCACAGCCAACACGCGCTCGTCACTGCGATTACGTAGATTGATGCTGTAGCGATGTCCCGGCTCGCCAGCGATGTAGGACTGGCCGCGACGATCGTAGAGCGGCATCGGTCTGCCGGTGTCGCGATCGATCACTTCGATATCGACCAGATTGGAGCCGACCGAGTTGCCGTGGACGGCCAGGGCGCTGGTGCTGCCCAGAGCGGTGGTGACTGCGACGATTAGGCCGATCAAGCGTTTCATTGTGGACTCCTGGTTGGTAGGTGCCAGCTTCACTGCGTGCTGGTGACTACAGATAACGCCAAGTCGCCGGAATCGGGGTTGAATGGGTCCCAGAGCGGACCAGTTCTATTCAGCCAGTGTTGCCAACCGGAGCTTGCGGCGTATGTAGCATGCGCATAACATGTGCGCATAAAGTCTGCGGGGGAAGTCGCTATGAATGCTGTCCCCAAGCGCGCCACGAACCTGAGCATCAATGCTGACCTGCTGCGCGAGGCAAAAGAACTCGATATCAATCTGTCGGCCGAGTTTGAAAAGCACTTGTCCGCTGTCGTTGGTCAGCATCGCGCCAAACAGTGGCGACGCGACAATCGTGAAGCGATTGAGGCCTACACTCGTTTTGTCGAGAAGCATGGCATCTGGAATGAAGGCACGCGCGAATGGTGATCCGGCGTTTCGATGTATTTCGAAATCCCGAGTCACGTAGCGCCAGGATTTTTCCGTACTTGCTGGTATTGCAGGCGGAATTGCTCGACGCGCTTCCCACGGTCGTTGTGGTTCCACTGCTGCGTCGGGGCATGCTTGCCGGAGCGCTGGCGCAACGACTGAATCCGGGCCTCAGCGTCGAAGGTGACACCGTTTATATGCTGACCCAGCAGATCGGTTCCGTCGTCACCAAGACGCTCAGCAAACACATCACCAATCTGGGTGCCGATCGCGTTGCCATTACCCAGGCATTGGAATTTCTATTCAGTGGCATCTGATTTCTATCGAGAGTGTTCATGAAACGTCGCGTACTCACCGGCATCACCACCACCGGCTCGCCGCACCTGGGCAACTATGTCGGTGCCATTCGACCGGCCATTGCAGCGAGCCGCCGCAATGATGTCGAGTCGTTCTATTTTCTTGCCGATTACCATGCGTTGGTCAAGTGCCAGGATCCTCAGCGCATCCAGAGTTCAACCCTGGAAATCGCCGCATCCTGGCTCGCGCTCGGTCTTGACCCGGAGCGCACGTTCTTCTATCGGCAATCTGACATCGCCGAGATTCCCGAGCTGACCTGGTTGTTGACCTGTGTCGCGGGCAAAGGCTTGCTCAATCGGTCACATGCCTACAAGGCATCGGTGGACGCCAACATTGCCGAGGGCAGTGATCCCGACGCCGGCATCAGCATGGGTCTGTTCAACTATCCAGTGCTGATGGCCGCTGACATCCTGGCCTTCAATGCGCACGATGTACCGGTCGGCCGCGATCAGATTCAGCACATCGAGATCGCGCGCGACCTGGCACAGCGATTCAATCATCTCTACGGCGAGCATTTTACTTTGCCGGAAGCCTTGATCGAACCATCGTCTTCGATACTGCCGGGGCTGGATGGTCGCAAGATGTCCAAGAGTTACAACAACACGATTCCGCTTTGGTTGAACGAGGCAGCGCTGCGCAAAGCGATCATGGGCATCGTCACCAATTCTCAGGCACCCGGCGAGCCGAAGGATCCGGATGACTCGCATATCTTCACGCTCTATCAAGCGTTTGCCTCGGCAGGCGAAATCGCGACGATGCGACAGGCGTTTGCGGCTGGTATCGGCTGGGGCGATGCCAAGCAGCACCTGTTCGATCAGATCAATGCCGAACTGGCGCCAGCGCGTACGCAGTATGACCAACTGCTCGCCAATCCGGCTGAGGTTGAGCGCACGTTGTTGCGCGGCGCAGAGCGGGCGCGTGTGCGCACGCGCGAGCTCATCCAGAAGCTGCGTTTTGCTGTTGGTTTACGTTCTCTTGATGGGGGCGGCCTCAAGTCCCGTGACGAGCCTGCCGGCGTTCCGCAGGATGTTACGAAACCCCTTGTTATCAAAAACTACCGCGAAAAAGACGGCAAGTTCTACTTCAAAATCCACTCTGCCGATGGTGCGCTGCTGGTGCAGAGTCGCGGCTTTGATTCGCCCAAGGCAAGCGGCGCGGTGATTGCTGCATTCAAGACCTTGCCGGCAGAGCAACTGCGCGTTGAAGCTGGCGTTGCCAAGCTCGCCAATGACGAAGAGCTGGGCGAGACCAGCGAAGAATTGTTGCAGCAACTGGGTGCCGGATTGCGCAGCTTGCAAGTCCAAGAGCGTGGCGAAAACAGCTAGCACGGCCGGCCCCGAGCAAAAATTTCATGCGCTATCTCGCAGTCATCCTGTTCCTGCCCTGGTTTGCCGTCATTGGCTTCGCCTACTGGCACCTGCCGCGCGCCGCTACGCGCCCGACTCAGCGCCGCGTATTCGATTGGATCGCGTTGTCGTTGTCGGTGGTCGCAGCCTTGATCGGCGCATCGCTCGCGATGAAAATCCAATGGTATGCCGCGGGACACATCTGGCCGCAGGTAGCCGCCGTGTTGTTTGCTTACGCGGCGTTTTTGCTGTTGTTGCTGCTGGCAGGATTGGCGAGGCAACGCATGTGGCGGTCGTAGAATGGTCGGTGCTCGCGTGCAATTGATGCCCGGCGTTGTTGCCCGGGCGCCAGCGCAGCAACCGCGTTCTACAAAGGCTGAGCCAGATCGTCGAGCATTGCTTTGAGAAAACGCGCGGCTTCGCCGCCGGTTGCAGCACGATGATCGAAGGTCAGCGACAGGGGAACGGTTTTGTGGGTCTCGATGCCGCCCATGACTGGCACGACCTGATGCCGGCCGCGGCCAGCGGCGATGATGGCGACGCTGGGTGGCACGATGACTGGCGTGGCGTACCGTCCGGCGAACATGCCGAAGTTGGACAGCGAGATTGTGCTGCCCTTCAATTCATCGCCGGCAATACTGCGGTCCATGACTTGATCGCGCAGGCGATTCACCGCGGCGCGGATACCGTTCGCGTCCAACATATCGGCGTTGCGCAGCACCGGCACAAACAGGCCGTCATCGGTGTCCACCGCGATGCCGATGTCGACCCTGCTGTGCAGCGTTCGGGTGGCGTTTTCCATATCGAACCAGGCATTCAGTGCCGGCATGGTCTTGGCCGCGGCGACGATTGCCCGCACCAGGCGGGCGGTGATGTCGGTACCCGGTAACCAGGCGTGGATGTCGGCGTCGTCGCAGAGTGTGGTGGGCACCACGCTGGCATGCGCCGCCGCCATGATCCGCGCCATATTGCGGCGCACACCGCGCAGCTGTTCGGGTTGTCCCGACATGGTTACCGTCGGCGGAGCGGTGCGCACCGGGCGCGGGATGGCGGGTGGTGGAGTTTGGGTGGTTGATGTGGGAGTGGTGGTGGGTTTGACAATCGCGGCTGACGCCGCTCCCACTAGTGCGGCGGTTGACGCCGTTCCGACAGGTGCAGAGGGTGGAGCGGATTTGACGTCCTGCAGACTGACGATGCCATCCGGCCCGCTGCCGCGGATGCGTGTCAGGTCGACGCCGAGCTTCTTTGCCAACGCGCGTACCGCGGGCATCGCTTTGACGCCACCGACTGTGGTTACCACGTCACTGCGCACTTCATTGCTGCTCTGCATGGCGCCAACGACAGTGCCCTCATCAGTGCGCGCCGCGACTGCTGCGGCAATGGCCTGGAGCGGCACGGCAATTGCTTGAGTGGTCGGCGCGGCTTCAGCAATCGCAGCGACGGGTTTGGCGCCATGATGATGCCCGGTGCTCTCGACGTCTTTGCGTTGCGGAAGTTTTGCATCGAGTTCCACTTCGACCAGAGCGCCCCCGGTGTCAATCACCGATCCGGCCTTGCCATGCAGTTTCACCACGCGTCCGGAGAATGGCGATGGCACATCCACCACGGCCTTGGCGGTTTCCATCGATACCAGCGCGGCATCAAGCAACACGACATCGCCTTCTTGAACATGCCATTCGACAATCTCGGCATCGGGCAGGCCTTCACCAAGGTCAGGTAGAAAGAAAGTCTTGATCTCGCTCATGTCTCATCCTCAGGCTTTGCAGATCGCGGCACGCAGCGTAACCTTTCTCAGCGATAACGCAGTGTGTTGCGCGCCGCAGCCACAATCTTTTCGGTGCTGGGCAAGTATTTCATTTCAAGTCGGAACAGCGGCATCGGCACGTCGTAGCCGGTGACCCGTTCGACCGGTGCCAGCAGATCGAACATCGCCTTCTCGGCCAGCTGCGCGGCGATCTCGGCGCCGACGCCGCAGGTCCGCGCAGCTTCGTGCACGATGACACAGCGTCCGGTCTTTTTGACTGATTCGTGGATGGTGTCGAAGTCGAGCGGCTTGATCGTGGCTACGTCGATCACTTCGACGGAGATGCCCTCTGCAGCGAGTTTATCAGCCGCTTCAAGCGACTCTTTCACATGTGCCCCCCAGGTCACCAGGGTGACATCGCTGCCGTCGCGGATAACGAAGCAGACATCCAGCGGTAACGCTTCGCCATCGTCAGGGACTTCTTCCTTGTACTGACGATAGATGCGTTTGGGTTCGAAGAAAATGACCGGATCGGGATCGCGGATCGCCGCCAGCAGCAGGCCATAGGCTCGCGACGGGCTGCTCGGAATAACCACGCGCAATCCGGGCAGATGCGCGAACATCGCCTCGGGCGCTTCGGAGTGGTGCTCAGGTGCACGAATGCCACCGCCCCAGGGTGCACGCAGCACCATCGGGCAGGTGACGCGACCGCGGGTGCGATTGCGCATGCGCGTAGCGTGACAGGCGATGTGATCGATCATCGGGTAAATGAAGCCGTCGAACTGTGCCTCCGCCACTGGCCGCATACCCTGAAACGCCATGCCCACTGCAAGCCCGGCAATCGTGGTCTCGTCAAGCGGGGTGTCGAGTATGCGATCCGAGCCGAACAACGCGTGCAGGCCCGCCGTGGCGCGAAACACGCCGCCATTCACGCCGACGTCCTCGCCCAGCACGATCACGCTCGGGTCGCGGCGAATTTCATAAGCCAGCGCCTGGGTGACCGCTTCGATCAAGGTGATCTGCGCCATCAGCGATTCTCCCAGCGCAGAGCCTGCGCACGCTGCTCGCGCAGATCATGCGGCAACTCGGCAAAGAGATAATCGAACATCGCTTCCACCGGCTGCGGTTTGGTTTCCAGGTAGGCATTTACTTCGGTGTCGACTTCCAGCCCACACTGTGCTTTCCAGTCGGTTTCCAGCTGTTCCGACCAAAGCTGGCGCGATTCCAGATAGCGTCGCAGGCGCAACAACGGTTCTCGCAGCCACGCGGATTTGACTTCGTCTTCCTCGCGATAACGCCGGGCGTCGTCCGCCGTAGTGTGATCGGCCAACCGATAGGTGACCAGTTCCACGACGCACCCCCCATTGCCGGCGCGTGCCTTGGCGATCGCCGCCTGCATCACGGCGACCACGGCAATGATGTCGTTGCCATCGGCCTGGATGCAATCGATGCCGCCGGCGATACCTTTCTGCGCCAGCGTCAGCGCACCGGTCTGCGCCGATCGCGGCACCGAGATCGCCCACTGGTTATTCACGATCACGCCGATGTAGGGCAGCGCATACGCACCGGCGGAATTGATCGCGCCGTAGAAATCGGTCTTGCTCGAACCGCCATCGCCGACCACGCTGACGGCAACACGCGGTTCCTTGCGCAGCTTGAAGGCGAGCGCGGCGCCGGCGGCATGCAGGCACTGCGTTGCAATCGGCACACACCAGGGCAGATCGTGCTGAGGGCCGTCGAAGTCGCTGCCGCGCTCGTCGCCGCCCCAGTACATCAACACATCGCGCGGCTTCACACCGCGATAGAACTGTACGCCGTATTCGCGGTACATCGGGCAAAACACGTCTTCGGGCCGCATTGCCGCACCAATTCCCACATGCGCCGCTTCATGACCAAGGCACGACGCGTAGGTGCCGAGTTTTCCGGTGCGCTGCAGCGCCACCGCCTTGGCATCAAATACACGCAGGAAACTCATACGTTGATACAAATCCACCAGCTGCGCCCCGTCCTGCGCAAACTCGGGCAAGTCCTTGCGTGTGGGTTTGCCATCGGCATCGAGATACTGGACGTACTCGATTTGAAACGTCGCCACCGGGCTCGGCGTGTTCATTGAGATTGATTCTCCTTGCCGCGCCATCCCTCCGGAGGCGCGAATCCACTTGATAGCAGCTTGCGATCCCCGACTTCAAGCGCCACGAGGCAGTAGCGCAAAATATGCAGCGTTTTCAAACGGGTGTTCGCGCATGAGCGCGAGCGCTGCCGCCGTTAAACATACCCGGAAACCGCATCAGGTCCACCGGTTTTCACCGAATATCAATTGGCATTTTGTATGCATTCATACGTATAGCTGGTGGCCTGCAACGCGCGTAACTTTGTGCTCAACGGCGATGCCGGTTTGAGCGGGAATTCACGGTCAGCACCGAGGATGCAGCAACAAGCCAGCCGCCCTTTTCGAGGAGCGTGTCATGCCCAGAATCATGCTGGTCGACGACGAACGCAACGTGCTGAGCAGCTTGCGACGAACCATTCACGCCATGCCGTCGAACACCTTCGAAGGCGAGACCATCATCGAGACCTTCGACATTCCCGAGCTGGCCCTGGCACGCGCGGCCGATTGCGAATTCGATCTGGTGATTTCCGACTGGCGCATGCCGTCGATGAACGGAATCACCTTCCTCAATGAGCTGATTCAGATCCAGCCCAACATCGCGCGACTGGTGTTGAGCGGCTACGGCGATTTTCTGGCCGAATTGAGAGCGATCAAACGCATCAAGATCTTTCATTTCATCAACAAACCGTGGGACAACGACGAACTGAAAACGTTGATGTGCCAGGCGCTGGAGCACCGTCGACTGCTGGTCGAGAATCAGCGGCCGTCGGGTAAGGAATTGAAACGTGAGAGTCGCCTGGGTGAAGTGGAACTTCGGCGCCTCGATCAACAGCCGTCGACATCCAGCTCGACGAAGCGAGAGTTCACTTACATGAATCCAATCGAGTTGCGCAGCTAGTTTGATCGAAATATTTTGGTGGGGGGCGTCAGGGCTTGCCGGGTGAAACCTGGCCCTGACGCCAACCGTTTCAAATGTTCATGAGCCGCGCTGCCGTTGCAAAGTATGGCTTGCTCGCTGATGGCTGCGCTGATGCATCTTCTCAGATTGGAGATGCATCAATTCTCGAACGAGTTTTTGAAGATCGTGCTTGAGGTAAGCGACACATTGTCGGAGTAGGCGTCGAAGCCGAGCGTGCCATCAGGATTGTCGCCGGTCGAGTTGGAGGTGTCGCCCCACACCGGATGCAGCTTGCCGCCGACAAACGCGAGCCCCATGTAGTCACCAAATTCGACTCCGTCACCGTTGGAAGTGGAAGCGGCGTCGCCGATCTGGACGTTTACCGTGAACACCGGGGTGGCCGCCGGGGCCGCCGTCGCACAATAGAGCTGCATTGAACTATTGGTCGCAGAGTTGCGCGCGTCATGCCAGCAAATGCCGACATTGCCGCTGGTCGGATCAATTGCGATCTTGGGCAGAAACTGGCTGCGTGTAGTCGTGTCGTCATTCACTTGAATGGGTGTGCTCCAAGCCGTCCCGTTGTTGTCTGAAAATCGCACCAGGATGTCCAGGTCATCGCTTTCGTCAGTGGTCTCTTCGGTGTAGACCATGTACAGACGGCCAAAGCGGGCGCTTGCTGGGTTGGCGTCATAGGCCAGTCCTGCTTCGGAGTCGACTGAGCGATTGTTTTGCGCCGGAATGAAATCGAAGCCGCCGACATTGGTTGCGGTCACTGTTGTCGTAGCGCTCCACAGACCTGCGCCAAGTCCGTCGACATCGACATTCATACGTAGATCGGCTGGCCCCTCGCCGCCGGACGGACTTTCACAGACTTGCACCACTGCGCCACTTGGAGCGATCGCTATATCACCGAAATTGCAGTCGGAAGATCCGATCGATTGCACGGCGCTGAATGCGCTGACCGTGCCCAGGCCGGTAGCCTGCGCGCCGCGCGAAACGATATCGCCGTCCTGATTCCAAACCACCCAAACGGCTGCGTTGGCTGCAACGCTGGCTGCGACGATGGTGGGTTGATCGACCGAGCCAGCAAAACTCCCGATCTCTGAAAAGGTGCTGCCGCCATTCGTGGAAAGCAGGGTGACGATCGCGTCCAGGCTACCGTTGATGTAGGTGACATAGAGATTGCCGAAGCGGTCCCATGCCAGTGTCGGATCGCAGCATGAGTTCTGCCCCTGCCCGGGATCACCATCGGCGATCGTCTTGTCGGCGGGGTCGGGATAGCCCCAGGTCAGTCCGCCGTCACTGGAAAATGCTGCGAACAGGCCTGCACTTGATGTATTGCAGGACTGGAACAGCCGCTGAGTATTGGTCGGATCGATCACCACCGCGCACTCGTTGTCATCGCCGGATTTTTTGCTCGCATTGGTATCCGGCGTGCCAGCTGCTCTTGAGGCATCGGGCAGTGTTGCAGCGGCCGCCGCATCGTCGTCAGTTGCGGTCACGGTGGGCGGTTGCAACCAAAGCCCACGGTTTGCGCGGCGTGCTTCGGTTTCTGCCAATACCAGCCCGTCGGCCTGGCCCTTGATGGTGGGCTTGTAGTGCACGTTCGGGACGCGCAGGGCGAAACCGGCCTTGAGTAATTTGACACCGACGTCCTGACCGTCGACGAAGAGCTGCGCAACCATTTCTCCGTTGTGGTTGCGCGTCATCACGCGTACCCGTATCCGCCGGCCTTGCAGCAACGTCACCATCATGCGCTTTGCCTCTGCGGAAAATGCTCCGCTGTCGGGCGCGTCGACACCGTAAAGTCGGACCTGATAGGACCCGGAAGCATGCTTCAATGTGATCAGATCGCCACTGGTTACCTTGCTGACCGTGCCGTAGAGACTGCGCGCCTGGGTGAGCAGCGAAGTGGTCAGCAGAATGCCAAAAAGCACCCAGGCCGCTGGACTTGATAGGCGCGATGTCATGTTTATTGCTCCCGAACATGGCGCTGTGCTGGCACCAGTGTTGTTGTAGAAGAAGTGGCTGTTTTAGAAGACGTGATGTTTTAGAAAACGTAGTTGTTGTAAAGGCTTTGTGTTGAAATCGCGGACACGCACCAACCAACTGCAAATAATCGTGCTAACCGATGGCGTCGCGCTGTGCGCCGCGCTGCATTTTCCAATGCTCATGCCAAGCCTGGAACATCAGCACATTCCACAGGTGGGTGTGCCATTTACGCTCACCGCTGAGGAACTTGCGCCACAGCCCATGTACGATATCGGCGTCGAAATAGCCCTCCGCCGACATTCGCTTCGGGTCCAGCAACGCGTCTGCCCATTCACGCAGGTCGCCGCGCAGCCACGCTGATACAGGAGCACCGAAACCGCGCTTGTCGCGATCGACCATCGCGTCGGGCAGGTAGCGTCGAAGTACCTGCTTCAGCAACACTTTGCTATTGCCTTGATGAAGCTTGTGCGTCAGCGGTAGCGACCAGGCAAATTCAGCCACGCGCCAGTCCAGCAACGGGGCGCGCGCTTCCAGACTCACTGCCATGCTGGTTCGGTCGACTTTGCACAACAGGTCTTCGGGCAGGTAGACGCTGAAATCAACCAGCATCATCGCATCAGCTGGCGTACCTGCGCCGTGCAACGGCTCGGCTTCGTCGTAGCGCGTTGCGGGTAGTCGCGCGCCGGGTACGGCTGATTCCGGATCGCGCCAGCGCGAGATGCGATTGCGGTATATGTCACCAATTCCGCGCGCGCCCATCTCACCGGCCAACGCGGCAAAGGCGCCGGTGCGCGAGGCTTCGCCATGACCCTGTGCAATGCGCGCGAACCAACGTCGCAGTGGCGCTGGCACACGTTGCTGCCAGCGCAAGTTGCGCAGCGCGCGCTGGTAGCGTTTGTAGCCGTAGAACAACTCGTCGCCACCATCGCCCGACAAGGCAACCGTGACCGCGCTGCGTGCGAGCCTGGCCACCAGTGCGGTCGGTACCTGTGATGCGTCGGCAAAGGGCTCATCAAACATCGCCGGCAACGTGGGCACGATCGCCAAGGCGTCGCTGCCACTCACGTAAAGCTCGGTGTGCGCCGTGCCGAGGTGTTTGGCAACGGCATGGGCGAGTGGTGCCTCGTCGTGGTGCGAGGCTTCAAAGCCGATGGTGAAGCTGCGCACGGGACGCGTGCTTTGCACTTGCATGAGTGCGGTGATCAGCGAAGAATCCGTGCCGCCGGAAAGGAACACGCCGACCGGCACGTCGGCCACCATGCGCAGCGCCACCGAATCGCGCAGCAAAGTGTCGAGCCGAGTCTCGGCCTCGTGCGCGTCGCCGGTAAATGGATGTGCGATCGCCGCGGTCATGCGTTCGCGCGCGTCCCAGTAGCGGCGCTGATCGCGTTCTGGCAGATGGGCGGCCGCACCGCGCGCCACCGTTGCCACATTGACACGCAATAGAGCGCCCGGCATCAGCTTGAAAGTGTCGGCGTGGATGGCATGCGGTGCGGGCACGTAGTCGAGGCGCAGCAGCAGCGCCAGCGCGTCGCGATTGACTGGATTGTCGAAATCAGGATGCCGCCACAGTGCTTTCAATTCGGAGCCGAAGACAAATGTGGTGTCAGCCCAGCCGTAATACAGCGGTTTCTTGCCGACGCGATCGCGCGCCAGCCACAGGGATTGCTCCTGCCGGTCCCATAGCGCGATGGCGAACATGCCGTTGCAGCGCGCGATGGCGTCCTCGACGCCCCACTCGACCACCGCCGCAAGCAGCACTTCGGTATCGGAATGACCGCGAAACGAATGTCTGCAGGCGATCAGCGTTTCGCGCAGCTCGGCGAAGTTGTAGATCTCACCGTTGTAAGCGATCAGATAGCGTTGATTCGCCGACTGCATCGGCTGATGCCCCAGCGGCGACAAATCCAGAATGCTCAAGCGACGATGCGCGAGTGCGATGCCTGCCTGGGCATCAACCCAGACGCCGCTGTCGTCGGGACCGCGGTGGATCAGGGCATCGCCCATCGCCCGCGCCAGACTCGACAGACGTTCTGCGCTGGTATCCGGCACAGGACGCAATAAACCGGCAAGTCCGCACATGGCCCGTGCTCAGCCCCGTGTCAACACGTCGACCGAAGCGACAATGTCGCCACAGCGCGCCAAGTGCTCACAGCGGATAACCTCGATTGAGCAGCCACAGCTTTATCGATTTCTGGCGCACGTAATTGGCGCGTACATACGCATAAATCAGTCCGCGCCAGCCGTCGAGAAATCCCATACGCAAGATGTAGCCGCGCACAAAGCGCCAGAATGGACTGAGCACCATGGCGCTTATCTTGGCGCGACGTCCTTCGGCGTGCATCTGTTCGGCCATCATGCGCGCGTAGCGGTCGATCTTCACCAACTGATCGGAGAGAGATCGGTACGGATGATGTTCGAGGTCGCCCGTCAGGCGCCGGACTTCGCCTTGCACGCGCACGCTCTCATGAACTTCGCGACCGCCCCACGCACCGCGGCGTCGATCGAACAGACGCAGGCAGCGATCGGGGTAGGCATTGCCATGACGTAGAAAGCGACCGAAGTACGAACTCAGACGCGGAAAACGGTAACCTGCGGCGCCGAAGCCGAGCGCACGCTCGGCCTCGATCGAAGCGCCCAGCGCTGGCGTGACCCGCTCGTCGGCGTCCAGACACAGCACCCAGTCATTGCGCGCCTGGGCCACTGCAAAAGATTTCTGCGATCGATAACCGTCGAACGGCCGCTCCAACACGCGTGCGCCTTTGGCAGCTGCAAGCGCCTGCGTGGCATCTGTTGATCCGGAATCGATCACGACGATCTCATCGCAGAACGCGAGCGAATCCAGACAGGCCTCAATGCGATCTGCCTCATTGAACGTGATGATGCACGCGGAAAGAGGTGTGGAGTGTGAGCTGGCGGTCATCGATGGATTCGGTGGGAAGCTGGAGGGCATCAGACACAGGGCATACCGCCGCGACGCGCAGACTACCATCTTGGCTTGAGACTGGTCGCGGCAGGCGAGCATGTTTGCGTGCCATGAGGCGCGCGTCGGCTGCGTTGAAGACGCTGATCGCCTGGAAGTTTGCCGAGTGCACACTCTTGGACAGGCGTTGCCGCATCGCGTCTCCGGGTCAAGGCTATGCCGAAGGTCTGGCAGAAAATGAACGCCTGGCAGATAAAAAAAGGCACCCGCAGGTGCCTTTTCACTGGACATGGGTAACGATGATCAGAACACTCTACGTCGCAGCGTAACTGCGGCCAATAACATCAGCGAACCCAATAATAGAATCTGCATCCAGCCGCTCAGCATCGGGATGGCAGTGGCTATGCCGAGGACTGTAAACCCGGTGCCATCGCCAGGCGCGCCAGTGGCCGGGTCGTCGGTGACGGCAGTGGCTTCATTGCTGCCGTTGCCATCTGCATCGAAGTTGATCGTGCCTTGATTGGTGATCGTGGTGCCGCTGGCGAGGTTGGCGTCGATGGTGGCGTTGATCGTGATCGTCACGCTGCCTGCTGCCGCAATGCTGCCGTTCCAGGTCACGGTGTTGCTGCCGATGGTGGCGACCGCGGTTGGGCTGCTGGCAGCGGCTGAGATCAAGGTCAGGCCGGCAGGTAGTACATCGATGAACTCATTGCCGGAATTGTCGGCCTGGGCACTGGTACCGCTATTGCTGAGCACGATCGTGTAGGTGACCGTACCACCTGGAATCAGATTGCCTGTTGTCGTTTTGGTGCCAGCAATCGTGGCCGGTGCACTGACCGTGCTGTTCGCCGTGGCGCTTTCGTTGCCTGGATTGGCATCGGTTGTCGCCGACGTCACTGTCGCGGTATTGGTGAGTACCGTGCCGCCGGTTACTGCGGCGCCGACATTGACCACGAGCGTGAACACAGCGCTCCCGATCGGCATCGATGCCAACGAGCACGACACCGTGCCGCCCGCACCCACGACCGGAGTGGTGCACGACCAGCTAACCGGAGAAGCCATGGAAACAAAGGTCGTGCCAGCCGGCAATGGGTCAGAAATCGACGCGCTGGCAGCGTTGCTCGGACCGACGTTGGCAGCGCTGATGGTGTAGGTGAGATTGGCGCCTGCGGTCACTGGCTCCGGCGCTGCGCTCTTGGTGATGGAAAGATCGGCACTGCCGACGCCCACTGTCGTGGTTGCAGTAGCAGATTCATTGCCTGGACTCGGATCGGTAGTCGTGGACGCGACAGTTGCAGTGTTACTGAGCACCGTGCCCGGCGTCACGCCTGCTTCGACAGCAACAACGAGCGTAAACACCGCGCTGCCCGGTGCCAGGGCCGCAGCCGTGCACGACACTGTGCCGGCGGCACCGACGACAGGTGTGGTGCAGGACCAGCCACCAGGTGATGCCAGTGAAACAAAGGTCGTGCTGGCGGGCAGGGTGTCGGCCAGGCTGACGCCGAGGGCGCTGCTCGGGCCGGCATTGTTCGCGGTGATGGTGTAGGTGAGATTGCTGCCTGGCGCAACCGGATCGGACGTGTCGGTTTTGGTGACGGAAAGATCTGCGCTACCAGCACCTACCGTGGTGGTGGCGGTATCCGACTCATTGCCCGTGTTCGGATCAGTGGTGGTCGATGACGCGGAGGCGGTGTTCGACAGCACCGTGCCCGGCACTGTGGCGGAATCGACTGCAACGGTGAGCGTGAACACCGCGCTGCCGACCGGCAACGACGCGATCGAACAGGAGATCGTGCCGCCGGCGCCGATCGTTGGCGCGGTGCAGGTCCAGCCGGCTACCGCTGGCAGTGACACAAAGGTGGTGCCGGCGGGCAACGTATCGCTGAGCGAAACGGTCGAAGCCGGATCCGGACCAGTGTTGGTTGCCGTGATGGTGTAGGTGATATTGCTGCCCGCGATGACCGGATCGGGCGAGTCGGTCTTGATGACGGACAGATCGGCGGAACTTCCCGCGACACCCTGCGGTGTGACCGAGACATTGTCGACGCCAAAGCCGTGGTCGTTGCCCGCGTCATTGGTATCAAACCATCGGATCCAGACTTCCTGGCCGGGTGCGACACTGAGCGCGATGGTGTCCGTGGGCGTGGCTTGGTTGGCGACCAGATTGCCATTGAGCGCGGCGGCAGTGGCGGTCGCAATCGGCCCGTTGAAGTCGAGCGTGTTGACGTCGGTCCAGCCGGTGGCGGGCGTGTTGGCTGCCGTGATCACACCCGCGTTGGCAACCTGAAAGGAAAAATCGAGCTTCTGCGCGGTGACATTGCCGCCGTTGCGCCATTGCTCACCGGTGTAACTGACCAGCAGTGAGGTGATCGTGGCACCGGTGTTGTTGACGTAACGCGCGGCGTAAATCAGATTTGCCGGTGTACCCGACGCCGCGCTGCCGAGCGCGCGTTCGACATTGGTGCCGGTGCCGAAGCTGTAGATTGCTCCGGTGTTGCTGCTGCCGTCGCCAGCGCGATAGTTGATCAATGTGCCCGCGGTCTGGGTGGCATACCAACCGACGATGACCGAGTTGTCAGTCCATGGATTGGTTGTGCCGGCGGTAGCCAGCGTGTCAAAACTCTGTGTCTGCGCTACCCCCAGTGCGGTCAATGAGACCTGTGCGCTCAGGCTGAAAGAGCCGATCAGCGCCGCTGTGCAAAATAGCGAGGAAGCAGACAGGGATGGAAATCGACAGAAGTAAGACATGGCAGGATCCGTAAGCTTTGTAGGCGCTGCGATCAAGCAGAACTGCCACTATACGCGCTGCAAGTTGCAGCCGGGCGACCGGGTTATTTTAATTTCGTCGTGCAGGGGCCAACGCGGCCAGTTGCCCTTGCGGCCAGAGATGTAGCCCGTGCGACACTGCCGCGACCACTTTCCCACTTATTCGATCGCCGCCCGCCAATGACCAGCAACGAAACCAACAAGCGCGACCTCGAAGCTGGCATCGAACTGGATCTGGGCGATCGCACCAGCTATGACGGTTACCTGGGGCTGGAGCGGTTGCTTTCGTCGCAGCATCCACTCAGCCAACCGCAACACCACGACGAGATGCTGTTCATCATCCAGCATCAAGTGGCTGAGCTGTGGATGAAGTTGATTATCCACGAGCTGGGTGCGGCGCTCGCGCATCTGCGCAACGATGAACTCGATCCCTGTCTGAAGATTTTGTCGCGGGTGAAGCACATCCAGAAGCAACTGTTCGAGCAGTGGTCGGTACTGGAGACACTGACGCCGAGCGAATATCTGCAATTCCGGCATGTGCTGGGCCCAGCTTCGGGTTTTCAGTCGGTGCAATATCGCTCGATTGAATTTTTACTCGGCAACAAGAACGCGGACATGCTGCGTGTTTTTGCTCATGACCCAATGGCCCAAGAATTGTTGCGGAAAATCCTGCAGGCCCCTAGTCTCTATGACGAGTTTCTGCGCTATCTGGCGCGGCATGGGCATGCCGTCCCGGCCATTTGCGTAGAGCGAGACTGGACCGCGCCGTACGAGCGCAACCTGCAACTCATTGCGGTCTATCAGCGCATCTACGAGCAGCCGGACGAGCACTGGGATGCGTACCATATGTGTGAGCAACTGGTAGACGTTGAAGTCTCGTTCCAGCTGTGGCGCTTTCGACACATGAAAACTGTCGAGCGGGTGATTGGATTCCGCCGTGGCACGGGCGGATCGTCGGGCGTAGGGTTCCTCAAAAAGGCACTGGAACTGACGTTTTTCCCGGAACTGTTCGACGTGCGCACCGAGCTGAAGCAGGCGCATTAGCCTGATTTGCACTGCGCGGTTTCGCATGGACTGAACTCTGGGCTGCGACGATCGCAATCTCGCGTTGGCTACGCGAGGCAGATGTTGTCAGCGTCTTGAATCCACATTCTTTGCTCCGGCTTTGCCTGCAACTGCAAGAGGGTCAAAACTTACAATATAAATAACATGCATTCGTATTTACTTTTGATTTGTCATGCGTAACTATTTCCCACGATGAGTCCGTCCGGCCCGGAAAAGGAGCTCGAGATGCCTATGCAGAAATTTTTCTTGGCGTCACTGGTGCCGGCTGACTTTGCCAAAGATGCCGAAGCGATGCGCGTCAGCGCGTCGGGCCTTGGCCAGGTACCGATCGCGCCGTACGACACGATCAACGCTGGCACCCAAACGCAAATCAACATTGCCAACCGTAGTGATCAAAGCAAGGCGCTTCTCAGCAACTACGCCAGTCTGCGTCGCCATTGCTCCGCGACGATTCGTCTGAGCCTAGTTTCGTGATCCCAATTCCGAGTCATTTTCGTGTGCATGTTGGATGAAGGGCACTTGCGTTGGATGAACGGCACCAACCCCATGAAGAGAACTTATCCCATGAAGAGCACCTGCCCCATGAAACTGCGTATTCGCGGTTTGGCGATTGTGGCTCTGGCTGGCAGCGTGTCTCCTGCGCAAGCCGTGTATCTTTCCAGCGATGGCAGCGGCCAAGTGCTGCTGTTTCCTTACTACACGGTCAACAGCGATAACCAAACGCTGATCTCGATCGTCAACACCACCGATCGCGGCAAGGCGACTCGACTGTTCTTTCGCGAAGGCCGTAACTCGCGCGTTGCCATGGAGCTGAGTATCTACCTCGCGCCACACGACGTCTGGTCAGGTTCCGTCTTCAGCATCGCTCAGGGTGGCCCGGCCAATCTGGTGACCCTCGACAACAGCTGCACTGTGCCGGCGTTAAAGACGAACGCCACCCTGCCCACACTGAGCAACGGCAATCGCTACGCTCCGTTCTCGAATGGCGCCTACACCGGTAGTTCCGATGACGCCGGACCCGATGACCGAACGCGCACGCGCGAAAGCCACTTTGAACTGATCGAACTTGGGCGAAGTGACCAATGCCAGTTTCGGGTCGCTTGATGCCTTAACCCATCTCGACGGTACGCCGCCCACATGCCAAAACCTGATCCAGGCCTGGGCACCGGGCGGCTACTGGCTGAACAACGCCGAGGCTGATTTGGCGCCGCCGGGCGGCGGGTTGTCCGGCAGCGTCTCGTATGTCCGGGCATTGCACGGAACGATGCAAAAGGTGGCCGCTGACGCCATTGAGGGCTTCAGCGCATCGATACTGCATTCTCGGCCTGGGCAGGGCCAGCCAACCCTGGATTCGTATAGTGGCCCATTTTCAGCCCACCTGCGCTGATCACGGCCAATGTGGTCATTGACGGATTGCCGGTGGCGCTGAGCTATTGGGTCGATGACACGGTGGATGCGGTGTCGGCGGTGTTGATGGCCGATCGAATCCACAATGAATACGTCACTGGCGCCAGCGTAGGTGGTGTTTCGGAATGGGTGGTGACATTTCCGACCAAGCACTTTTACACGGATGTCGGTGCCGCTCGGTCAGCCGCGCCGTTTCCTCGGGCCTACGCTATGGTCGGTGGTCAAGATGCAGCGCCGGTGGATTTCGTCGGCACCAGTTGGGCACGCACCGGACAAGTCATCGAATGTATCCTAGCGATTGGCGGACCCGGCTGTGAGTCGACGGCCCCGGCCATCGCGACGGCGCTGAATTGGGCGGCCAACGTCGTGACATTCGAGCAGTGGAACGACCCGACCGATCAGGGTTCGAGGATTCTCGGCTCATCGCTGAAGTTCGACATTTCTCCGGACCCCTTTTACGGCACCCCGGGAGACCCTTTCGAGGGCGCTGCGCGACTCACGTTCTGGGATGAAGGGGGCGGCACGTCCACAATCGGTCAGCAACAACTGCGCCCCGACATCAGCGGCCGAAAGCTGCGCGGCTTGCCGGCACAAGGCTTCTGGATTGCCAGCTACACCAATGGTCAGCTGACACCTGGGGTGCTCTCCAACTACTCAGACGCCGCACGCCATAAGACCAGGCGTTCGATGAGCCCAGCGAACTAGCGAGACAGGTTGCTCACCCCTTCGCGGTCGGAAAATTGGATTGAGCCGCACAAGACCCATATCCGGTTTGCAATTGAGGTATCAAGTCTGGCGGCGCATCGTTGGGGAAAATGAATTGTGTGCGGGATTGGGGCGCATGAAAATTGGCGGCGATGCTTGCGCCAGGACGGGCTCGTGCTGCGCCGCATCAGCGGGTGATGATTGACGAATTGCGGCGCAGCGGTTAAACCTGCACATGGTGACCGGATTACCGGTTCAGTCCGCCCCTCACGGGCGCAATTCAATCCCGTTGCAGGAGATCACTGATGAGTGGAACCGCCAGCGCGCCGACACCCGGCGCCGCCCTCCCCGAGTTCAAACAGATTCTCGGACATCCCGGCCCGTTGTGGATGTTATTCATGTCGGAATTCTGGGAGCGATTTGCCTTCTACGGCATTCGTTGGGCGCTGGTGCTGTACATCGTGGCGCAGTTTTATGGCGGCAACTCCGCGGGCGAGGCTGATGCCAATCTCACCTACGGGTCGTACTTGGCGCTGGTTTATGCGGGTGCAATTTTCGGTGGCTATGTCGCTGATCGGGTGATCGGCTATCAGCGTTCGATTCTGGTGGGCGCGGTGTTCATGGCAGCGGGACTGTTCATGATTGCCTATCCCGACCCAAGCGTATTCAAATTGGGCCTTGCCACGGTGATTGTCGGCAATGGCTTGTTCAAGCCCAATATTTCCACGATGGTCGGCAAGCTCTACGCCGCGGGCGACATGCGTCGCGACAGCGGCTTCACGATCTTCTACATGGGCATCAATCTGGGCGGCTTTCTGGCGCCGATCTTCACTCAGATCCTGGCCGAGCGCGTGTTCGGCACCGAGGCGATGCCATCCTACAAAATGGTCTTTTACGCGTCGGGCATCGGCATGTTGATCAGTCTGGTGTGGTTTCATTTTGGGCGTGCTCAACTGCAAGGCATTGGTGCGCCGCCAGCGGATGCGCAAGGCCTAAAGCGCACGCTATATGTGATCGTTGGCGCGGTGCTCACTATCCCGGCAATTTATTTTCTGATGGGCGGCGGGTTCGCGCGAATTGTCGCCGATGCATTGATTGGCCTGGGCTTGATGGAGCCCACGCTCGTCAACGGATTGATCGACTATCAGAAGACGCTGCCCGCAGCGACCGTGCTGGCCTGGGTGCTCGCACTGATGTTCATCGGCCTGGCATTTATGCTTTTGATGGAAGGCATTCGCAATGGGGCGGTCGCGCGCGACAAGGTGATCGCGATGCTGATTATCTTTACCTTCAACATCATGTTCTGGATGTTTTTCGAACAGGCCGGCAGCTCATTCACCTTCCTTGCCGAGAAAATTGTCGATCGCGAGATGTTTGGCTGGACCTTCCCAGTGGCTTGGTTCCAGTCGGTCAACTCGTTGGCAATCATCGTGCTGGCACCGATCGTCGCGTGGATCTGGGTGGTGATGGGTTCGCGCAATCCCTCGATCCCGCGGAAGTTTGGTTTGGGCCTGCTGTTCAACGGGCTGGCGTTTCTGCTGTTGATGTTTGCGCTGTCCAAGTTGCTCGATGACAAGAGCATGATCCCGTTCTGGACTCTGTTCATGGTCTATGTCATCCAATCGGTGGGCGAGCTTTGTCTTTCGCCGATAGGACTCTCGATGGTGACCAAGCTCGCTCCGCTTCGACTGGTCGGATTCGGCATGGGTGGCTGGTTCCTGTCGACCGGCATCGGCAACAACCTGTCGGGCATCTTTGCTTCGCACGTCAGCGGTACCGGCGGCATGACCGCGAACTCTGCGCTGAGTGGCTACACCTTTGGCTTCTGGTCACTGATGATCGCGGGCGGCGTGCTCTTCATCGGAGCGCCCCTGCTCAACAAGTTGTTGCATGGCGTGAAGTAGACGGCGCCAGAGTTCCTGATTGGCAGAAACGGCGGCCGCGGCCGCCGTTTTTATTGTCAGGTGAAGTGAAGGCGGCGTGTGTGGGAGCGGCTCTCGATAAGCCGATGCTGCGGTCTAGTCGGCAAGATGCTGCGCCTCGATCAAGCTGAGTTTGTCGATGATGCGGTCCAGCCAAATGCACTCTTCCCGGGTCAGGTGCGATAGCAGCCGTTCTTCGTGGCGCTTGGCCAGGGGCGCGACCTGATCGTAGACCTTTTGGCCTTTGGCGCTGAGGCTCAGCATCGAGCGACGCCGATCCTGATGGTCGACTGCGCGCTTCAGCCGCGCCGATTTTATCAGGCTGGCAACGGCGCGACTGACTGCCACTTTGTCCATCGCGGCGCGCTCGGCCACTTCGTTGGCGCTGATTCCCGGGTAGCGTCCAAGAATGGCCAGCACCCGCCATTCGGTGACCGACAAGTCGAACCGTTCGGCATACTGGCTGGCGATGGCGGCACTGATGGTGTTGGTCAGCACCGACAATCGATAGGGGAGAAATCGGTCAAGCTCAAGCATGGCTTCGTGCGCACTTGCAAATGGTTTCAACTGAAACTATAACGTGCACCTGCAAAGCGCAAGTCCGCGCGCCAGCTTCCGGAGGGAATTCATGAACGCCCAAGCACAGCCTGCCGCCGCACTGTTTGCCAATCCGCACGGTATCAACGGATTCGAGTTCGTCGAATTTGCCGCGCCCGATGCGGCAGGCTTGCACCAATTGTTCAAGACCATGGGCTTCACCGCCGTGGCGCGCCACAAGCGCAAAGCAATCACGTTGTATCGCCAGGGTGAATGCAATTTTCTGGTGAACGAAGAGCCAGATTCATTCGCCGCTGACTTTGCGGCTGCACATGGCCCGAGCGCCTGTGGCTTCGCCATTCGCGTGCGCGATGGCGAGCAGGTATTGCAAGCCGTGCTGGCCAATGGCGCCGAGGCGACCACGCACAAGCCGCAAACCAGTGCCATTGCGGCACCGACCATCAAGGGCATCGGCGACTGCATGCTGTACTTGATTACCGATAAGGGCGGCTACAGCGATCTTTACGATGCCGAGTTCGAGTTCTTTGCCGGCGTCGATCTCAAGCCAAAGGGTTTCGGACTGACCTTTATCGACCATCTCACGCACAATGTGTACCAGGGCAAGATGGAGCAATGGGCAACTTACTACGAGCGATTGTTCGGCTTCCGCGAGATTCGCTACTTCGACATCAAGGGCGCCAGGACGGGCCTGATTTCCAAAGCGATGACCGCGCCCGATGGAATCGTGCGCATTCCGCTCAATGAGAGTTCGGATCCGAAATCGCAGATCAACGAGTACCTCGACCAGTACAAGGGCGAGGGCATCCAGCACATTGCGCTTTTCAGCGACAATATCTACGCGTCGGTCGAGGCGATGCGCGCTCAGAACGTTGCGTTCCTGGACACACCGAACAGCTATTTCGATGTGATCGACATGCGCATCCCCAATCATGGCGAAGATGTCGAGCGCATGCGTCGCAACAGGATTCTGATCGACGCGGACCTGGAGACCAAGCAGAAAAAGCTGCTGCAGATTTTCACGCAAACCAATATTGGCCCGATCTTTTTCGAGATCATCCAGCGCAAGGGCAATGAGGGGTTTGGCGAGGGCAACTTCCAGGCGCTGTTCGAGTCAATCGAGCGTGACCAGATGCAGCGTGGTGTGCTCTGACTTGTTGCATCCCACGCTGACCGAAGCAGAAGCACTAGACGGGCCTGGACGTGCCGGGACAGCAGCGAACGCGTGATGGACAACAGATCCATGATCGAAAAGAAATCAATGAGCGGCCCTGCCTACCTATCCGGTTTTGCCAACGAGTTCGTCAGTGAAGCCATCGTCGGTGCGCTACCCGTAGGTCGCAATTCGCCGCAGCAGGTGGCGCACGGGCTGTATGCCGAGCAGCTCTCCGGCACCGCATTCACTGCGCCGCGCGTGCACAATCGGCGAAGCTGGCTCTATCGTATTCGCCCGAGCGCGGTGCATGGCAGTTTCTCGCTATTGCCAGAAACGACGTTCCACAATCGGTTCGACGAACAGCCCGCGACACCGAACCAGCTGCGCTGGTCGCCGCGCCCGATGCCGCAACAGCCAACGGACTTCATCGACGGCTTGTGGACCATCGCCGGCAATGGCGGTGCAGCGGGCAATGTCGGCGTCGGCATCCATCTCTACAGCGCCAATCGCTCGATGCAGGGGCGTTACTTCTACAACGCCGATGCCGAGATGTTGGTGGTACCGCAATCAGGTCGAGTGCGCTTCGTGACCGAGTTTGGTGTGATCGAGGTTGAACCGCAGGAGATCGTAGTGCTGCCGCGGGGCATGCGTTTTCGCGTTGACCTGCTCGACGCGAGCGCCAGTGGCTATGTCTGCGAAAACTTCGGCGCGTTGTTGTGTCTGCCTGATCTTGGTCCAATCGGTTCCAACGGGCTGGCCAATGCCCGCGATTTCCTCAGCCCAGTTGCCGCGTTCGAAGACAGCGAGGGCGATTTCACTCTGACGACCAAGTTTCAGGGGCGACTGTGGCAGGCGAGCATCGGACATGACCCGCTGGACGTGGTCGGCTGGCATGGCAATTACGTGCCCTATAAGTACGACCTGCGCCGCTTCAACACGATTGGATCGATCAGTTACGACCATCCCGACCCGAGCATTTTTCTGGTGTTGACTTCGCCCACCGATACCGCGGGCGTGGGCAATCTGGATCTGGCGATTTTCCCACCGCGTTGGTTGGTGGCGCAAAACACATTCCGGCCGCCATGGTTCCATCGCAATGTCGCCAGCGAGTTCATGGGTCTGATTGACGGGATGTACGACGCCAAGGCCGACGGCTTTTTGCCAGGCGGCGCCAGTCTGCACAATTGCATGAGCGCGCATGGTCCGGATGCGGCGACGTTTGCCAAGGCATCCGCGGCTGATCTGTCCAGGCCTGACGTGATCACCGATACCATGGCCTTCATGTTCGAAACCCGCTCGGTGATTCGCCCGACATCTCAGTCGATGCAATGCGCGCATTTGCAGGCCGACTATCAGGAGTGTTGGGCGGGATTGCAACGGCACTTCAACGCGGACAACAACGCCTGAGTTTCGGTCTGCCGCTCACGCCATCGCCGCTTTCGGCAGGCGCGTTCCCCAAAAAATCATGCAGCAAGGAATCATTCGATGAAACTGGGTTCACTCAAAGCAGGCGGACGCGACGGCACCTTGATCGTGGTGTCTCGCGACCTGACACGCGCAGTGCGGGTTACGGACGTGGCCGCGACGCTGCAACACGCGCTCGAGAACTGGCAGCAGGCTGCGCCGCGATTGAATGCGATTTCCGAAGTATTGAATATCGGCAAGGCTGAAACGATCAATGGCGAGGCCGTGTTCGCGGTCGATTTCAATCTGTTTGCGGCGCCGCTGCCGCGCGCTTACGAGTTTGTTGACGGCAGCGCCTATCTGCCGCACGTGGTGCGCGTGCGCAAGGCGCGAGGCGCAGAAGTGCCGGCGTCGTTCTATGTTGATCCGCTGATGTATCAGGCCACCAGCGCCGGTTTTCTTGGGCCGCGTGATCCGGTGGTCGTGGTCAGCGAAGACTACGGTATTGACCTTGAAGCTGAGGTCGTGGTGATTACCGACGATGTGCCGATGGCGGTGAGCGCCGACGCCGCGGCCGAGCATATTCAATTGGTCGGACTGGTCAATGACGTTAGTCTGCGTTTTCTGATCGCGGACGAACTGGCCAAGGGATTCGGATTTCTGCAGTCCAAGCCACGTTCGGCGTTGTCCCCTGTGTTCGTCACGCCCGATGAGCTCGGCGCCGCCTGGAAGGACAGCAAGCTGCATCTGCCGTTGCTTACGCATTACAACGGAGATTGGTTTGGAGCTCCTGAGGCTGGCGTCGACATGCAGTTCAACTTTGCCCAACTGATCGCACATGCAGCGAAAACGCGGCCACTGTCGGCAGGCACCATTGTCGGCTCGGGCACCGTCGCCAATGAAGACACCGCATTGGGCGCGTCCTGTTTTGCCGAAAAACGTACCGTCGAAACATTGCGCGATGGCAAGCCGAGCACGCCATTCATGCATTTCGGAGATCGCGTGCGGATCGAGATGCTGGATCGTGGTGGGCACGACATTTTCGGCGCGATCGAGCAACGCATCGAAAAACTCTAGGCAATATTGCAAACGCGCACCTTCTGGCCTGCAACATGTGAGCGCCGCCGCTTGTTGTCGCTGCGACGCTCCGCTAGATTCAACGTATCCGCCGACAGGGAGATCGGATCATGGGTGACTCGGGACTACGCCTCTACAGCTACTGGCGTTCCAGCGCGGCATACCGTGTCCGTATCGCGATCAATCTCAAGGGCTTGCCCTACGAGTTGGTTCCGGTCGATCTGACCAAAGGCGGCGGGGAACAGCACTCCGAGGCGTTCTCGGAAGTCAACCCGCAGGAGCTGGTACCCGTACTGACCGATGGCGGTCGCGTGATTCGCCAATCGATGGCGATTATTGAATACCTGGAAGAAATGTATGAGGGTGCCAGTCTGCTGCCTGGCACCGCGCGCGAACGCGCGCGCGCGCGCGGCCTTGCGCAGCTGGTTGCCTGCGATATCCACCCACTGAACAACACGCGTGTGCTCAAGTATCTGGAGAACGAGGACGGCATGCCGCAAATCGAGCGCGAGCGCTGGATTCGGCATTGGATCACGCTCGGTTTCGACGCCCTTGAGAAGATCTTGATCGACAGTCCTTCCACCGGCGACTTCTGCGAGGGTGACGTGCCATCGATCGCCGACTGCTGCCTGGTCCCACAGATCTACAATGCGCAGCGCTGGACTATCGACCTGTCACCGTGGCCCACCATTCGTCGCATCCACGCCACGTGCATGGCCTTGCCTGCTTTTGAAAAGGCGAGGCCGGAAAACCAGCCCGACGCGCCGCAAGGGTAGTCTGCCAGTAGCCAGATGCCATCAGATTCGTGGGAGCGGCGTGAGCCGCGATGCTTCAGAGAGGCCACGTCGGATTCGGTAATCGCGGCTTGCGCCGCTCCCACTCAGGCCGCTCCCACTCAAGCCGGCTCTGGCTCGAGCAGCTTTCGGACCCACACTGCAATCAGAACGCGTTCGGATCGAACGGATCGTGGGTATCGCCGGTGCCACCTTCGGCGAGGCGAATTTTGAGCGCCAATCCATCGCGCGAGTCAGCCTTGTTCAATGCCTCTTCGAGTTCGACCTTGCCTTCCTTGTAGAGCCGGAACAGCGCCTGATCAAAGGTTTGCATGCCTTCTTCCAGCGAGCGGTCCATCGCTTCCTTGATCTCATGCACCTGGCCGCGGCGCATTAGATCGCGAATCATCGGAGTGTTGATCAGAATCTCGACCGCGGGCAGGCGTTTTCCGTCCTTGCCCATCACCAGACGCTGCGAAACCACGGCTTTGAGATTCAACGACAGATTCATCAGTACGTTCTTGTGGGCGCCCTCGGGGAAGAAATTGAGGATTCGTTCCAAGGTCTGATCGGCGTTGTTCGAATGCAGCGTGGCCAGGCATAGGTGGCCGGTTTCCGAGAACGCAATGGCGGCTTCCATGGTGTCGATGTCGCGGATTTCGCCAATCAGGATCACGTCGGGCGCTTCACGCATCGCATTCTTCAGCGCATTGCTATAACTGTGCGTATCCAGCCCGACCTCGCGCTGGTTGACGATGGAGCGCTTGTGCCGATGTAGGAACTCGATCGGATCCTCAATCGTCAGAATATGACCGCTCGAGTTGGTGTTGCGATAATCGATCATCGCCGCGAGCGAGGTCGACTTGCCGGAGCCGGTGGCGCCAACCACCAGCACCAGTCCACGCGGCGCGGTAATGATTTCTTTCAGCACTTCGGGAAGCTTCAGCCCGTCGATGCTGGGAATCTCGCTCTTGATCGCGCGGATGACCATGCCCACTTCGCCGCGTTGCTTGAACACGTTCACGCGAAACCGGCCGGCGTCCTTGACCGCGATCGCCATGTTGGCTTCCAGGTCGCGCTCGAATGCAGGCACCAGTCCTTCGTCCATCAAGGAGTACGCGATTTTCTTGACCATGCCACCCGGTAATCCGGTATTGCCAAGTGGATAGAGTTTGCCTTCGACCTTGATGTTGACCGGCGCTCCGGTGGTCAGAAACATGTCCGACGCACCCTTCTCAGCCATCAGTTTCAAAAAGTAGCCGATGTCCATGATTTCAATTGCCTTGTAGTTGTCGTTGCATTCGCGGCCTTGGGTTCACACAATAGCGCGTCGCATTTGCCTTTTGCCAGTATGGGTGTCCATTCGTGAAAAAACGTTTCGTGAAGCCTCGTTCTCGACTGCTTGCATGGCCGCTGCTTGCGGCATTGACCGGTTGTCAGACCACGCCCCCGCCGACCGCCGATTTTTCCGACGCTGCCGGTCGCATCGAACAGGCAGTTGCCGCCGATGCGCAAACACATGCGCCCGTTGAGCTGCAGTTCGCCCGTGACAAACTGGCGAGAGCCCAGGCGCTGATGCTCGAGAAGGATTTTGTCCTGGCGTTGCGGGTAATGGCTGAAGCGCGTGCCGACGCGGATCTCGCCCTGGTGCGCGCTCGCGCTGAGCGCTTGCGCGCTGAAGTCGCTCAGTCGATGCGCGCCAATGAGGCGCTGCGTAGTGAGTTGCTTGGGAGGAGTGGACAATGAGCCACGCCCCCCAAAAACCGTGGCCGCGGGCCGCTCACCATTTCCTTCTCCCGTCGGGAGAAGTTGAAGGGCAGGACCCGATGAGGGAGCGCTCGCCTGCTTCGAGGGCACAGTCCGCGGGCCAATGGAACGGACGAATGTTCGCGCCGATCTTGCCGCTGCTCCTCTTGCCGCTGCTCCTCTTACTTTGCAGCGCATTGCATGCCGCACCCAAACGCAATCTGGAGCTGGAGCGAATTGAATCACAGCTCAATCAGTTGTTACTGGATAGCGAACGCGCCAGCCTGGTACCTAACGAGATCGCACGTGTTCAGGACGCGATACGCGCGCTGCGCGAATCCTCCACTCGGGACGCAGCCATCCGTCAGCACCTTTCCTATATCGCTGAGCGACGGCTGGATATCGCCGTGGCCGCGTCAGAGGTCGGTGCGTCCCAAAGGCGTCTGGCTGAACTGGAACGCGAGCATGATCAGATTTTGCTGCAAGCCAGCCGCCGCGAAGCGGAGCTGAGCCGGCTGGAGGGTGAGAAGTTGCGGCTGCAGTCGCTGGCCCAGGCCGAAGCCGCGGAGCGTGCTCAGCGAGAAGCGACATTGGCACAGGCGGCGAGCGCAGAAAGCGCCGCCGACGCGGTGTCTGCTCGCGCCGAGGCGGAACAGGCGCGGCGCGTGGCTTCTGCACAGTCAGCCGAAGCGGGTCTGGCGCGCCGTGAGGCCGAGCTGGCGATGGCCGCGGCCGACAGTCTGCGGGTACAGATGCAGTCGCTCAAGGCCAAGCAGGAGAGTCGAGGGTTGGTGATGACCCTGGGCGAATCGGTATTCGCGCCTGGCCAGTCGGACATGCGCTCGGAAGCGATGAAAAATCTGGATGCGGTGATCGATTTCGTAAATCAGGACACCTCGCGCCAGATTCGTATCGAAGGCCATACTGATTCCCGTGGCAGTGCCAATATGAACCAGGTGCTGTCGCAGAAAAGAGCCGAAGCCCTAAAACAGGCACTGATCGATCGTGGCGTCGATACCGGCCGCATCATCGCACTCGGACGCGGTGCCGACGTGCCGGTGGTGACCAACGATAGTGAAGCGGGCAGGGGGCGAAATCGGCGCGTGGAGGTGATTTTGATCGGCGCTCAATAGGTCGGGGCCCGACGGCGTCACTTGAGACCCGGGGTGGTACCTGGGTTGCAGACGGTCAGCAGGGCAGGAACGCTGTCCTGGCGCCTTTCGCACCGGGCTTAGGTTTCGGTTGCGTTTTTGTCGCCCAATGACGTTTCTGCCGTTGCCGAGCGGACATGATCGGAGTAGCGTCAACGTCACCAGCGACCCGGTTCCGGAACGGTGTTCCGGCTATCAAGATTCTGCGATCCGAACCGGCTTCCCGCTTGGCTGAGCCTTGATCATGAGAAGCGCCGACGCACATCATTTCGCCACTCCACGGCAGTTGTTGCCGGTGCGGGTGGCAGGCGGCAAATCCCGAGTCAAGCATTCCCCTGTTGCACCGCGCACCCACGCTGATGCTATTTGCATCTGGCGCGTCGCTGCGCCTCTTATTACCCTGGAGGTCGGCTGATGTTTGAAAACCAGCAGAAAGAAGTCGAAGTTATGATGGGACAGAGCGCAGAGTTTCGTTCGCTCTACCTCAAGCACCGCGAACTCGACAGACAGGTTCGAGACGCCGAGTTTGGCGTCCTCCCGATTGACGATGTCACGCTCGTCAAGCTGAAGAAGGAAAAGCTCTGGGCCAAAGACAAGCTCACCCACATCTGGGAAGCGCGCCAAGCCAGCGCCTGACCATGATGGGTCGACGTGCCGCGGCAATGCCGCGGCACGTCTGTATATGCTTACTGGGCCAGCGCGCGCGCTAATTGGGCTTTTGCCCACTTTGAACCGCCGCACCCATACGGCCTGGAACAAATCCCATTCGCACGAATTGCCGGATCAAGGTCTGCACTGCGCCCGTCCGGTTTATTGCCATCGCGGGCTGAGCCCGCTCTACAATCGCGCCCTTGCTGCATAGGCGAAGGGACTGACATGGCGATTCACCAAAGCGTGCTCGAGTTGATTGGCAACACGCCGATGCTCAAGGTGCAACGCCTGGATACTGGCGTTTGCGAGTTGTATCTCAAGCTGGAAAACGCGAACCCGGGCGGTTCGATCAAGGATCGCATCGGCCTGATGATGATCGAAGCTGCCGAGCGCGATGGACACATCAAGCCCGGTGACACCCTGGTCGAAGGCACGGCTGGCAATACGGGGCTTGGTCTGGCGCTGGTGGCGCAGCAAAAGGGCTACCGGCTGCTGTTGGTTGTTCCCGACAAGATGAGTCGCGAAAAGATTTTCAACCTGAAGGCGATGGGCGCCGAAGTAGTGCTCACGCGCTCTGACGTCGCCAAAGGCCACCCGCAGTATTACCAGGATCTCGCTGCCCAGATTGCGAGCGATACGCCGGGTGCCTACTTCATCAACCAGTTTGGCAATCCCAACAATCCCAAGGCGCACGAAGAAGTCACCGGTCCCGAGATCCACGAACAAATGGATCGACGGTTGGACGCCATTATCTTTGGCGTGGGCAGCTCCGGCACGATGACGGGTCTGTCCAGGTACTTCGCGCGTGAGGCGCCACAAGTTGAGCTGGTGATCGCCGATCCGGTCGGTTCGATTCTGGCGCAATACATCAACGAAGGCGTGCTCTCGACCAAGAGTAGCTCGTGGCTGGTCGAGGGCATTGGCGAGGATTTTCTGCCGCCGATTTCGGATTTTTCGCGGGTCAAGAAGGCCTATGCAATCAGTGACGCCGAGAGTTTTGCCGCGGGTCGCGAACTGCTGCGCACCGAGGGCATTCTCGGTGGCTCATCAAGCGGGACGATCCTTGCCGCCGCCCTCAAGTATTGTCGCGAGCAAACAACGAAGAAGCGCGTGGTGGCCTTTGTCTGTGACACTGGCAATAAGTATCTGTCAAAGATGTACAACGACTACTGGATGCTGGACAACGGGTTTATCAAGCGCGAAAGCACCGGCGATTTGCGCGACTTGATCGTGCGTCCGTATTCGCAGCGCGATACCGTTGTGGTCGGCCCGCAGGACTTGCTCACCGTCGCCTACCAGCGCATGAAACTCTATGACGTGTCGCAATTGCCGGTGATGGATGGCGAAAAAATAGTCGGCATGATCGATGAGTCGGACGTGTTGTTGCACGTCTATGGTGTTGAAGAGCGCTTCCGCGATCCGGTGTCCACTGCGATGGTCAGCCGGCTCGATCTGATGGACGTCAAGGCACCAATCGAGGCCCTGTTGCCGGTATTCGATCGCGGTCATGTCGCCATCGTGATGGAGGGAACGCATTTTCTGGGTTTGATCACCCGCATCGACCTGCTCAACTATCTGCGGCGGCGTGCCAGTTGAGTCTCTAGTTCATTTAAACAATTTCGACGCGACGCGACGCGACATTGCATTGGCGACTGGAGCCAATGGCACGGCTCCGTACCATTCGGCTTAACCCCCAATTGCCAGATTCGCGTTTCATCTCTCACCCCCAAACCGAGGAGTGTTGCGATGAATCGTTTGAGTCTTGGTTCCGCCATCTTGTTGGCGCTTACCCTGCCCGTGACCGGATGCCACACCGCGCCCGAGGCCGAGCTTGCTGAGTCCGACAAGGATGCGCAGCAGTCGCAAACTATTTCGGCCCAGACCGGGCGCAAGGCTGACACCCAGCTGTTGGAGCGCATGGAACTCAGTGGAGCGCGTATCCGTCGTGTCGACGTCGAAGAGGAACGCGCTGGCGATGCGGCGGCCGCAGCGGGAATGGTGCAACCTGGGGGAGACGACCAGCCCTACGTAGCCCAGGACTCTCGCCCTGCCGCCAAACTCGCTCGACGGGCGGCTGAGTCGTCGCCTGCATCCAACCCTGAGACTGCGCTTGCGTCACCGCCACCACCATCGCCGCCGATAGGGTCGAAGCAATACAGCGAGCCGTTCAATCGCGAAGGCTATGCGGACCTGGTCGACAACGCCGTCATGCGCGTAGCCGAAGTGCCGGTGTCGACTTTCTCCATCGACGTTGACACGGGCAGCTACAGCAACGTGCGCCGCATGATCGAACAGGGGCAGTTACCGCCTTCGGATGCGGTACGTGCCGAGGAACTCATCAATTATTTCGACTACGGCTATCAGCCGCCGGCGAGTCTGGACACGCCCTTCAGCGTCTCGACCGAGCTGGCGCCAGCGCCCTGGAACAGCAAGCATGTGCTGATGCAGATTGGCATCAAGGGGTATGAAGTGCCCAAAGTAAAAACGCCAGCATCGAATATCGTGTTCCTGATCGATACTTCCGGGTCAATGCAATCGCCGGACAAAATAGATCTGCTGAAAGCTGCATTCAAGCAGATGCTGCCCGAACTGCGGGCGCAGGACCGCGTCTCGATCGTGGTCTACGCCGGCGCTGCAGGATTGGTGTTGGCGCCCACGCCGGGTGATCAGCGCGAGGTCATCTCCGCGGCTTTCGACGCAATGAGTGCCGGCGGCTCGACCAATGGTGCGGCAGGTATCGAATTGGCCTATCAGATGGCTGAGCAGAACTTGATTCCTGGCGGCATCAATCGCGTCATCCTGGCCACCGACGGCGACTTCAATGTCGGCACCGTGAGTGTTGACGCACTCAAGACGCTGATTGCAGGCAAGCGCAAATCCGGCATTGCGTTGACAACTTTGGGCTTCGGTCAGGGCAACTACCAGGATGAAATCGCCGAGCAGTTGGCTGATGTCGGCAATGGCAACCACGCCTACATTGACTCGCTGCAGGAGGCGCGCAAAGTGCTGGTCGAAGAGCTAGGTTCGACCCTGCTGACGATTGCCAAGGACGTGAAAATCCAGGTCGAGTTCAATCCGGCAGTGGTCAGTGAGTATCGCCTGATCGGTTACGAGAACCGCGTGCTGCGGCGCGAGGACTTCAACAACGACAAGATCGATGCAGGCGAAATCGGTGCCGGTCACGACGTGACAGCGATTTACGAGCTCACCCTGGTTGGCAGTGGCGCCGATGCCAGCGATGCGCTGCGCTATGCCAAGACCCAGCCGCTGGCGGTGGATGCGAGCGGTGAGTTAGCCTGGTTGAAGTTGCGCTACAAGCTACCTGAATCGGAAACCAGCATCCTGATTGACAAACCCATGCTGAGCAGCCAGATCCGCGCCGAAAGCAGCGATCGACTGGCTTTTGCCGCGGCCGTGGCTGCCTATGCTGATCTGCTGCGTGGCGGCAGCAACATGTCTGGATTTGCATATTCGGATGTGCTGCGTTTGGCACGTCGCGGTCTGCGCGATGATGAACGTGGCTATCGCCACCAGTTTCTTGACATGGTGCAACGCACGCAACAGTTGAGCACGCCCGCGTCGACGCAACAAATCAGCATGCAGCAATAGTCGAGTTGGTTGGCGAACAGCCTCGCCCGCGGAGTGCGGGCGCTGGCTCCCGCTGACTTGCATCGAAAACCGGGAAATTCAAGCGCAGGAGCGCGGCAGCAAGCTTCCGCACTCCAGACAATGCGAGTGCGGCTTCCAGCTTCGACGCGACGCTACAATGGCCGCCTTTGCTCAGCGCATTTGGCACGCTCTCGATGACCAACGATTCCAATAAAATCCCCGGCGTGGTCATTATCGGTGCCGGCCAGGCCGGCTGTGAAGTCGCCTTCGCGCTGCGCGCAGCAGGTTACGCAGGCGCGGTCGAGCTGATTGGGCGCGAACACTGGGCGCCCTATCGACGGCCGCCATTGTCCAAGCAGTTCATCGCCAATGACGCGGCGGCGGAGACGCTGGCGATAAAGCCCGCGCTGTCGTACGAGAAAAGTGGCATCAACTTGCGGCTGGGGGTCCAAGCCAGCGCGATCGACCGGGACAATCATCGCGTCGCGTTGACGGGTGGCGATACGCTGGAGTACCAGACACTGGTGCTCGCCACCGGCGGCAGCGCGCGCCAGCTGCTACTGCGCGGCGGCGATCTGCAAGGCGTGCACAGCTTGCGCACGCTCGACGACGCAGTAGCGATGCGCGCGCAATTCAAGGCGGGGCATCGGCTGGTCGTTGTCGGCGGCGGTTTCGTTGGTCTTGAGGTGGCCGCGCTGGCGATCCAACACGGCTTGCAGGTTTGCGTACTCGAGGCAGCGCCGCGACTGTTGTCGCGTGTGACTTCAGCGCCCATGTCGGATTTCTACGCCGCGGCGCACCGCGCGGCAGGAGTGCGTTTGATTTTTGACGCAAGTGTGCGCGGGTTCGAAGGCGTCGACACAAAGGTGAGTGCTGTGCTGTGTGGTGACGAGCGCATTGCGGCCGACCTGGTGCTGGTCGGCGTCGGAATGCAAGCGGCCGACGAGCTTGCGGCGGCCGGCGGACTACGCGCGGATCAGGGCGTGCTCACCGATGCGTTTGGCCGCACCGACGACCCGCGCGTGTTCGCCATTGGTGACTGCGCGCGCAGTTGGCGATCCGGCAGCGAACTACACGTGCGTATCGAATCCGTGCCGAATGCGATCGAGCAGGCGCGCGTTGCGGCGCAGCTCATTGTCGGGAATCCTGAGCCAGCATTGCAGGCGCCTTGGTTCTGGTCGGACCAGTACGATCTGAAACTGCAGATGGTGGGGCTGTCTGCCGGTCATGATGCGGCGGTCATTCGCGGTGTTCCGCAGTCCCGCGCTTTCATGATCTTCTATCTTCAGCAGGGTCGTGTGATCGCCGCCGATTCGGTCAATCGTGTCGCTGATTTCAATGTGGCAAAGAAGCTGGTGACGGATCAGCGCACCGTGGCTGAGGCGGACTTGGCGGATGAAACGCGGCCGTTGAAGGATCTGGTTATGTAGTGCCAAGGGACCTCTGAACAAGTCCGGAGCCGCGATAGACCCCTGAGTCAGGGGACGAAAAACCGCAGGTTGACCAGCTCCGTTATTGAGAGCGGGGGTTTGGCAAGCAATAAGCGGTGTGGCGAAGACGACGTCGCGACTTGTTCAGACCTTCCCTAAAAGCTGCATCGTTGGTGGCGGAGCCGCGATTCAATCCGCGGCCCGGCCACGCATCAATTGGATAAACCGGGCTTCACGCCATTTTCCGGGCGCAGGCAAACCATCATGCCACGCCCCATGGTGCATTGCAGCAGGTGCGGAATAGGGCCAGAATCGGGCTCCGGTCGTGAGCGACTTCGCGATCTCGATGATTCGGGGTGATGCGTGCTCTATCAGATGGTCGAAATGCAACGCGTGCTGGCGGCGCCGATGACGGCTGCGGCCGGAACCTTTGCCAAGGCTTTTGCCAACCCGGCCAATCCGTTTTGGCTATGGCCGGGCGCAACGCGTATGGCTGCGGGGATGGAACTGGTCTACCGGCTCGGCAAGCACTACGAGAAGCCCGTGTTCGGAATTGATTCGGTGACCGCGTATGGTCGCGACATTCTGGTGCGGCAGCGGACGGAGCTGGAAAAACCGTTTTGCAAGCTGATTCGATTCGACCGCTTTGCCGACGACGCTGCGACCATCGATCGTCTGAACACTGATCCGGTGGTGTTGATCTGCGCGCCGCTGTCGGGACATCACTCCACACTGCTGCGCGACACCGTGCGCACGCTGCTCCCGGAACACAAGGTTTACGTCACCGACTGGATCGACGCGCGCATGGTGCCGCTGGAGCAGGGACGTTTCGGTCTGTCCGATTACGTGCGCTACATCGAGGAATTCATTCGCCATCTCGGCGCCCAGAACCTGCATGTGATTTCCGTTTGCCAGCCCACCGTGCCAGTGCTTGGCGCCATCTCGCTGATGGCTTCGCGTGGCGAAAAGACCCCGGCAACGATGACCATGATGGGCGGGCCGATCGACGCGCGGCGGAGCCCGACCTCGGTCAACTCTTTGGCCACGCAGCGGCCATTCGAGTGGTTTGAGTCCAGTGTCATCTACACCGTGCCAGTCAGCTATCCGGGCTCCGGTCGCCGCGTCTATCCGGGATTCCTGCAGCACAGCGGCTTTGTTGCAATGAACCCCAGCCGGCACTTGAAGGCGCACTGGGATTTCTTTCTCGATCTGGTTCGCGGCGACAAGGAAGACGCGGCCGCGCATGTCGCCTTCTACGACGAATACAACGCCGTGCTCGACATGGACGCTGATTTCTATCTCGACACCATTCGCAGTGTGTTTCAGGAATTCCAGTTGTCCAATGGCACCTGGACCGTCGACGGTGAACTGGTGCGGCCACAGGATATCCGAACCACCGCCCTGCTCAGCATCGAAGGCGAGCTTGACGATATTTCCGGCAGCGGCCAGACCGAGGCCGCGCATTCGCTGTGCACAGGCATTGCCGCGAAACGGCGTCAACACTACGTCGCTGCCGGTGCCGGACACTACGGCGTGTTCTCCGGCCGGCGCTGGCGCGAGAAGGTATATCCCGAAGTGCACGCATTCATCAGGAAATTCGCGCGTCGCTGATTCATTCGACGCAGCGCTGACGGTCGCGTAGTGGTGGCTATGGGTGGGCTCGAACCACCGACCCCGGCATTATGAGTGCCGTGCTCTAACCGGCTGAGCTACATAGCCACGAGGGGGCCGGCATTCTTGTTTTATGGGGGGGGAATGTCAAGCACTTTCGCCGCAGGCTTCGACACAAACCCTTGTAAATCAATCGGGTCGACGCGGGACCCTGTCGCCCGCGTACCGGCCGGCGCGCTCGAAGTCGCTCTCCTTTCCTGGGATTGGCCTGGTCGCGAGTACTTCCACCAAGCTGCGTCGGCGCCGTCTGGCAAACGCATCGGCGAGCAGTGCGCAAACCTCTGGCTCCATGCTGAGGGAATTGCTTGCAGCGAGTTCGCGTAATGACTGTGCAAGATCATCATCAACATTGCGGATGTGCTGAGTCGGCATCAAACACCCTCCACTGTGAGTGCCAGCAATCTGGGATCAAACACTCAAGGCAACAACTTGCCCGGATTCATGATGCCGTCCGGGTCGAACTGGGCCTTGATGGCGTGCATCATCGCCAACGTTTGCGGGCTGATGGCTTTGGACATGAACTGACGTTTGGTGATGCCAATGCCGTGCTCGCCGCTGAGTGTTCCGCCGAGCGCGATGACGCGGTCGAAAACTTCTGCCAGTGCACGCGGCGCCATTGTCGCCTGCATGGGTTGCTCGGGGTCGAACATCAGATTGACGTGCAGGTTGCCATTGCCGGCATGGCCAAAGGTGACAATGGGAATGCCGGAGCGCCGAGAAATATCGGCGACTGCGACGACCAGGTCGGGCAGGCGTGATACCGGGACCACCACGTCTTCATTTATTTTTTTCGGTGCGATGCTGCGCAGAGCAGGCGACAACGCCTTGCGCGCGGCCCAGAGCTTTTGTACTTCGGCCGCATCGCCAGCGCTGTCCAGCGCGAGCAGGCCATCGCCGCTGGCGGCGCGTGTCACTGCATCCACTGCCGAGTGGATTGATGCCTCGCTGCCATCGACTTCGATCATCAGCAGCGCGCCAGCGGGCGGAATGGCGGCGCCGCCGATGTCGCGCGCCAGGCGCAGCGCCTCTGCATCCATGAATTCCAGCGCGCAGGGCGTCGCCGGCTGCCGCATCAAGCGCGCGACTGCTTGCGCCGCGCTGGATACGTCTGAATACAATGCGCGCAATGTGCGCACCGTTTCGGGCAGCGGCGTGAGCTTTAGCGTAGCTTGGGTGATCACTGCGAGTGTGCCTTCGGAGCCCACCAGGAAACGCGTCAGATCGTAACCCGTGGCACCCTTCGTGGTGCGAGCGCCGCAAATCAACAGCTCGCCGGTTCCGGCTACGGCATTCAGTGCCAACACGTTGTCGCGGCAGGCGCCGTACTTCACCGCGCGCGGCCCGCCGGCATTGCAGGCAAGGTTGCCGCCGATCGATGAGAATGCGGCGCTGGTGGGATCGGGTGGCCAGAACAGACCATGCTGCTTCAAAGCTTCCTGCAGATCGCCATTGAGCACACCGGGTTCAACCACGGCAGCACGATTGTCCGGATCGATCTCGAGAATGCGGTTCATGCGTTCAAGGCTGAGCACGATGCCGCCATGCACGGGAACCGTTGCGCCCGTGGTATTGGTGCCCTGGCCGCGCGCGATCAACGGCACACGATGTTCGCGGCAGGCACGCACGATGGCGATGACATCGATTTCGCTGCGCGCCCAGACCACGCCCTGCGCCATCGCTTCAAGGCGCGAGTTGTCGTATCCGTAACTCAGCAGATCGGCATACTCCACGGTAAAGCCGCCGCGCGGCAATAGTCGCGACAGCGTGTCCACTAGCGACTGCGGCAGGGCTGCGCGCGGCGTCATGATTCCACCCGGAACGCATCGCGAATCCATTCGATCTTCGGCTCGGCAATATCGCCCTCGATCGCGAATACATCGAACCGGCAGGGCGCTCGCGACAATGCTCTGCGCGACTGCAGATAAAACTGCGCTGCCGCAATCATGCGGCGCTGCTTGCGCACATCCACCGAAGCCAGCGCACCGCCAAAGCGTTGAGCGCTGCGATAGCGCACCTCGGCGAAGACGACGATGTCGCGATCGCGCAGCACCAGGTCGATTTCGCCAAACCGGCAGCTGACATTGCGGTCCAGCGTCACCAGGCCATGCGCCTGTGCGTGGGTTTCCGCGGCGACTTCAAAAGCACTGCCGGTAGCGCGGCGCTGCGTCATCGGGTCATTGCGCAGCTGCAGGTTCGGGCGCGACTAGTGCTGGCTCCGCGCGTACACCGGAAGCCGCTATCAGCTCCGCGGACAACACCGGCAGCCCATTGCGGAAGCGATAGCCGCCGGGCAGGCGCCGCACACGACCGAACACGTCGATCAACAGTTGACCAGTGGCGCCCTCCAAATAGGTACCTTCGTTCCGGCTCAGGTAATCCAGGTAGGGCAGCAAGCGGCAGGCGTCGATGCCAAACGCGAACAGCCGTGCACTGGATCCCGCTGACGGAATTTGCGTGCCCAACTGGCTGCGGCTGAGGCCGACTGCGGCGGCGCTGTCATACAGAAACGGTGCGTCGAGAAAACTGATGCCCTCCAGATCGCGGTCGGCATTGACGCCGTTGCTGGCGGTCGCGATGTGCGACGTGGCCAATACAATCAGATTGTCCTGGCCGCGCACGCGCAGCTGCGGCATCAGCATGCGACCATGCGCACTGCGTATGGCGACAAACATCGCCTCCGGCGCATCGGCACGGAATGTTTGCAGCAGCCGCGGTTTGGCTGCGGGCACGGCGTTGCCCAGGGCGTCCAGCGTCGGTTCGGGCGCAGGTTGCAATTCGAAATTCGGTTTACCCAACAAAGCATCCAGTTCATCGATGAATTTGATCGCGGCAGGTGCGATCGCGCGTTCGCCGAGCACGCTGCCGCCAAGCGCGATGAATTGCGCGCTGAAGGCTTTGCCGGCACGTTCGGCCCAGTCTTCTTGAGAGACCATAACAACGCTGCGGCGCACGCCGCTGTCGATGAGGCGCTCGGCCGCAAGGGTAGCCTCTTCCTCCGGCGACAGTCCAAACTGAAACTGGCCGCGGGGCGGGACTGGATTCATGTCCGGATGATTGAGCGCGAGCACGCGCAAATCTTCCGGGAGATTGGTGAACAGCGCTTCGACCTGTCCACGTTCGAGCGGCCCGACCAGGGTGCTGGCGCCCCCGCGCACTGCAGCTTCGAGCGCCAGCAAAAGGCTGGCACGATCGCCGCCGCTGTCGTAGACGCGAACCTCCTGCTGTGGCGTACTCCGCGCTGCGAACCATGCGGTGAAAAAACCATCGCGAACCGCCTTGCCTGCCGAGGCGAATTCGCCGGAGAGCGGCAACAGCAGTGCAATTTTTCCGGGGTCGAGAAATCCTTCCGCATGGGCCTGACCTTCGCTGTCGGTTTGCCACGCGCCGACCGAACGACTTGCGCGCAGCGTGGCGCGTGCCGGGAACAGCGAACGGGCACGCAATGATTTTTCCAGCCATGGCCGCCGCGGATCAGACGCATCAAGTGATTTCAGCTCGGTATGCAGCAGATCCGGCTTGGCGCCGCTGAGCAGCGCAACGACTGCAGCTTCGTTGTCGCTTCGTTCGGCATTGGGTAGTAAAGCATGTAGCTTGTGGCGCTCATTGAGCGCATCGATGGTGCGCCCACTACCGGCCAAAGCTTTCGCCCGCAATTCGAGGAAGCGGGTGCGGTCGGACTCTTTTATGTTTCCCTCCGGTATGGTCAGCAAAACATCGGCCTGATCGAACTCGCCGTCCAGAAGCAATGCCTCGGCCAACAGCAAGTCGAGCTGTACGTTCTGTTCGGCGCTGAGTCGTACGCGTTTGATGTCGGTCAGTACGCGTCGAACTTCGCCGAACTCGCCTTGATCACGCCAGGCTTCTGCAGCCAGCAGGATGTAGTGCTCGCGCAGCGTGCGTTTGGTCTTGGCCAGGCGTTCGTATTCTTGTGCCGCAAATACCAGATCACCCTGGGCCATCGCAGATTCGGCAGACTGTGCGGCTGCGGGCTCGGGTTTTTGTGGCGCGCTGACGCAGCCAGCAATCAACACCACCGCGACCAGCGGCAACCAGGTCAGGTGTATCCAACGTGTGCGCAACAGGCTTTGCATGATGAACTCGCAATTCGAATCGATGCCGGCGATGATAGCGAAACCCATGTCCAATCCCCGAAGCCCTGACGCCGGTTGTCTTTACGTCGTCGCAACCCCGATCGGTCATCGCGATGACTTCAGCGCGCGCGCCGTCGACACCTTGCGCAAGGTGTCGGTGATTGCCTGCGAGGACACACGTCACAGCGCGCCTTTGCTCAACAGTATCGGCGCCGTCGGCAAGCGCGTGGCACTGCACGACCACAACGAAGCCGAAGCCTGCGCGGGCCTGGTCGCACAGATGCGCCTGGGTGAGTCGATCGCTTTGATTTCTGACGCCGGGACGCCCCTGGTCAGTGATCCTGGATTCCGACTGGTGCAGGCTGCGGTCAAGGCTGGCGTGCGCGTGGTGCCGATCCCGGGCCCGAGCGCGCTGGTTGCTGCCCTGTCCGTAGCTGGGCTGGCTACCGATCGCTTCAGTTTTGAAGGTTTCCTGCCCAACAAGCGTGCCGCGCGACGCGGAGTTCTGGACGCATTGGCGCAAGATCCTCGCACTCTGGTGTTCTATGAGGCCCGGCATCGAATACTGGAGTCGCTCGAAGATATGGTGCACGTGTTCGGCGCGGATCGAGAGGCGGTCGTCGCGCGCGAACTGACCAAGACCTTTGAAACCATCCTTCGCGGGGCGCTGGCCGACGTGCTGCAGCGCATCCGCGACGATAGCGACCAGCAGCTGGGTGAGTTCGTGGTGATCGTTTCCGGTGCCGCGAACCTCGATGTCGATGCGCGGCGCCTGCTCGAAGGCCGCCGCATCCTCGATCTGCTCAAGGACGAGTTGCCGCCAAGCCGGGCCGTGCGACTGGCAGCTGAAATCTCCGGCGCGCCGAAAAACGCTCTGTACAAACTGATTGACGAGTGACGCAGCGCCCGCGAGGCGAAGCAAGCTGGGTGCGGGAGCGGCTTGTCTGTGGCAGCGGCTTCAACTGCGAAACTTTTTTGTAGGACCGGCTGAGCCGCGAAGCTTTTGCTCAGCAAGAGCTTCGCGGCTCAGCCGCTCCCACAAGCAAGTCGCATGTTGATCCAGCAGCCTGCGAATTGGCGATGGCATGCCGAAACGGTCCATTTCGGCTGGCGCGGCCCAGGCAAGGTCGCTGATCTCGCTGGCGCGATCCAAAACGATTTCCGCCGCACCAATGAAAGTGTGAATATGCAGCAGGAAGTGGGTAAATCGATGCTGCACAACGGGTAGGGCGCGCAGCGGTCCGCAGTCCACGCCGCTGATCAAACACCCTGCTGGCGCGGCAACTTCGCCGTTGGCCTCCGGCGCGGATGCATCAATGGCGGTCATCGGCGCCAATTCCGGCAGACTCCACAGGCCGCCCCAAATGCCGACCGGGGCGCGCCGATGCAGCAGAACGCGACCCTCACCGTTGATGGCAATAAGCAGCTGTACAGATTTTGACGGCACTGTGCGTGCAGGTTTACGCGTCGGCAATTCGGCAGTGCGCTGTTCGCGATGGGCAACGCAGTCAGCGCGCACTGGGCATTGGCTACAGCGCGGCTTGCTGCGCGCGCACAGGCTGGCGCCCAGGTCCATCAGTGCCTGGGTGTAATCGGGCATGCGCGCGGAATCGCGCGCGACAGGAAGCCTGGCTTCAGCTTCTTGCCAGAGCTGACGTTCGATCGCCGGCAGTCCGGGATATCCTTGGATGCCGGCATGTCGGCTCAGCACCCGTTTGACATTGCCGTCGAGAATTGCCACGCGCTCGGCATGGGCCTGCGACAGGATCGCAGCGGCGGTGGAACGGCCGATACCGGGCAATGCGCACAGGGCCTGCATGCTGCGCGGCAGCTGTCCGCCATGCTCGAGCGCACAGATCGTCGCAGCACGCTGCAAGTTGCGCGCGCGACTGTAGTAACCCAGGCCAGCCCAATGCGCAAGCACAGCATCAAGTGGCGCCTGGGCCAGCGCTGGCAGATCAGGAAACACGAGCATGAAACGGTCGAAGTAGCCGACGACGGTGGCTACCTGGGTCTGTTGCAGCATGATCTCGCTGACCCAGACCCGATACGCCGAGCGTGGACGTTGCCACGGCAGATCGTGGCGACCATGCACTGCGAACCAATCGAGCAAACGCGTCGCGAACGCCGGCGTCATCTGCGTTGAACTGGCTGTGCTTGATTTGTCGGTACGACCGAGGAAAGCGAGGACTCGGCGGCAGTGTCATTGCGCCACTCGATGTCGTCCAGTTCAATCACGCCGGTCTCAATAGATCCTTTGCGATTGCCCGCAGTCGCAACATCGGCAGCACGCAAGTGATCGACGCGCGCGAAACCGGTGGTGCGTTCGGCCAGCGCGTTCCATTCGCCAGCGCGGATCTGGTCGATCCAGCCGTACGGCAGCACTACATCCGTCTCGACCCCGATTCCCGAGAGATTTCCGCCGAGCCTGGCCTTTAGCGGCCCCGCGACTGAGCCGACCATACGCAGAGCTAGATCCACGGGTTTGGGCTGGGTCCGAATAGGCGCAAGATTGATCCAGCGCGGGAGCTGCAGTGCCTCGATGCGAAGTTGCGATTCAACGCGCGCGACGTCGTCGTGACGCAGATAGCCGCGCAGCGCCAGTGCATCATTTTCGCCGCTTTGCAACGTAGCCGCACACGGTTCGATCGCGATACTGGTGCCGGATTGTCGCGGTGTGCATTGCACCTGCAATTGAAAAGCTTGCGGTCCGAGCGCAGTCAGCACGAACGAGGCATCGAGCACGGCAGGTTGGTCGATTTGCCAGCGATCCAGCTGCAACTCGTCCAGCACAAAGGTGTCAACCGCTAAACCCCGCGCGTCCGGCGCCCGATAGCGCAGTCGGTGAATGCTCAACGATGCGTCCAACTGCGGCCAGCGCAACGCCGGCATCGGGCCGATGTCGCGTCGACGTGCCAGCCACGCGTTGATCGCGACCGCATCGAGCACCACGTCATTCATGACGATCGCGCTGATCCGCAGTTCGCGGCCAAAAACACTGGACCAGGGCACTTGTACGCGCATCGATCCGATTCGAACCGGGCTGCCGGCATCGCCGATCGAGCGCAGCTGCACGCCTGCCAGCGCAATCGATAGTCGTGGCCAGAAACCGAAACGGCCCGTGCCCTGCACGCTCATTTGCAGGCCAGTGGCCGCTTGGACCGAGTCCGTCAGCCAGCGCGTGAGGCGTTCGTCGTCACGCGACAGGCGCCACAGTCCAAACGCCAGCAAACTTGCGCCGAGCGCCAGAATGATCAGCAGAAAACGCCAGGCTCGGTGCACACGCATAGGCGGTCAGCAGCCACTGATGACGGCGGGCAGCAGCCCGTCGACGAATTCCTCAGCGTCGAAGCTGCGCAAATCCAGAATGCCCTCGCCGACACCGATAAACCGGATCGGCATATTGAACTCGCGCGCCAATGCGAACACCACGCCACCCTTCGCGGTGCCATCGAGCTTGGTGACAATCAGGCCGGTAAGCCCTACCGCTTGATTGAACATCCGGGTTTGCGAGATCGCGTTCTGCCCGGTGTTCCCGTCGATCACCAGCAGTGTCTCGTGCGGCGCACTCGGGTCGAGCTTGCCCAGCACACGCTTGATCTTGGCAAGTTCGTCCATTAACCCGGTCTGGGTATGCAGTCGCCCGGCGGTATCTGCGATCAATACATCAACGCCGCGCGCACGCGCAGCCTGCAAAGCATCGAAGATCACTGAGGCGGAGTCGGCGCCCGAACTCTGCGCCACTACGGGTACATCGTTGCGCTCACCCCAGGTTTTGAGCTGTTCGACCGCAGCAGCACGAAATGTGTCCCCTGCAGCCAGCATTACGTTCAAGCGCTCAAGTTTCATCCACTTCGCAAGCTTGCCGATACTGGTCGTCTTGCCGACGCCGTTGACGCCAACCACTAGCATCACAAAAGGGCGCTGCTGGTCAGGAATTTCCAGCGCTCGCTCAACTGGCCGCAGAATCGCGATCATCTGTGTGCGTAGATGCGCGAGCATGGCGTTGGCATCGGCGAATTCACGCGCCTGCATGCGCTTGCGCAGATCGTCAATCAGCAGCGCTGTCGCCGCCACGCCTACGTCCGATGCGAGTAGCGTGGTCTCGAGTTCATCGAGCAATTCCTCCCCCAGTTTTGGATTGCCTGAGAACAACGCGCTGACGCTGCGCCCAAGCGCGCTGGCGCGTAACCGGTCACGCCAGCCGCGAGTCTCAACAGCCTGGCCTTGGGGCAGGCTGGCTGATGTTGCTGCCGTGCTCACCGCGAGTGGCGACACTGCTTCGTCAAGCGCCGGCGCCAACGATTCGACGAGCGCCTCCGGTTTTTTCTTCCAGAACTTGAACATGCGTGGTCGGAGCTCAAACAATTCGGAGCGCAGTATGCCAGAGCGGCGCGCAGCATCCGTTGTGCGAGCACGGCATCGAGTTGGCTCCGGCCGCCGCCCCGGTCAGACCAAAGTGTTTGCGATTGTTGTGTTCACAGCCGCCCTATGCATGCGCCTATAATCAGGCGTCATCAATCAAGGGGCGCGCGATGAGACTCAAATACGCAATTTTGCTGGTGTTGATTTGGGCGAGTTCGGTATCCGCGGGGAAGTACGACTCTGTAGTCACCGTCCAGAATGACTCGAGCTGGGACATTCACGAAATGTATCTTTCCTCGACCGAGGACGAGAAATGGGGGCCGGATCAGCTGGGTGAGCACGTCATCGCAGGCGAAGAGTCCTTCAAGCTGCATGGCATTCCGTGTGACGACTACGATGTGAAGCTGGTAGATGAAGATGGCGATGAATGCGTCGTTGAGGGCGTGTCCTTATGCGCTGATAGCGACGCCTGGGTGATCGATGACGAAGACTTGCTCACCTGCCAGGTGCTCACCGAGGAGTGAAGCAGGCCGCATTGCCGACACCGGGCCGCATTCGCATTATTGGCGGTCGCCTGCGTGGTTCCAAGCTCGAAGTGTCTAACGCGGCGGGGCTGCGTCCGACGCCCGATCGCCTGCGTGAAACGCTGTTCAACTGGCTGATGCCCTGGATCGAGGGCGCGCGTTGTCTGGATCTATTTGCCGGCACTGGGGCGCTGGGCATCGAAGCGCTGTCTCGCGGCGCAGGCGAAGTCGTATTCGTGGAACGCGACGCTGTCCTGGTTGCTGCGCTGCGCGCCAATCTGGACCGACTCAAGGTCGTCGCCGAGGTGGTGCAGGGCTCTGCGCTGAGCTGGTTGCAGGCCCCGGCACGACCTTTTGACGTCGTGTTTTTGGATCCGCCGTTCGCAGACGATCTGTGGTTGCCGAGTCTGCAGGCATTGCAACGGTCGCCTTGGTTGTCGCCCGCTGCGCTGGTGTATGTCGAATCGTCGCGTGAGGCACCACCGCGGCTGCCCACTCCTTGGACCCTTTGGCGCGAATCACAAGTCGGAGCGGTGACCGGCGCACTCTATCGGCGCATGTCAGGTCCGCTCTAGCGCTGACCAAAGTGGGGGTGGAGCGCCCGTTCCGCGGGCAAACCCGGTGTAAACCGAAAGCGCGGGTTCGGATGATTTCTGGGCCCGTCACGCTGCCCAGTGAGCGCTGGAAACGGCGCAATCTTGTCTGCCTGGGTCGTGGACAGGTACTCACGTGGCGCTGCCTGGGTTAAGCTAGGGCATCGTCAGGTACGGTTCACTTGGATGAACTCCAGCAAGCGCCCTTCTTCACCGCGTGTCGCCGTCTATCCGGGAACCTTCGATCCTCTGACCAACGGCCATATTGACCTCGTTCAGCGCGCAGCTCCGCTGTTCGAAAAGCTGGTGGTGGCGATTGCCGAGAGTCCGGTGAAAAGTCCTTCGTTTCCGCTCAAGCAGCGGATTGAGCTGGCGCATCGGGCCATGGATCAGTTTCCCAATGTCGAGATACGCGGGTTTGACACCCTGCTCGCCGACTTTGTCGACCAGATCGGAGCCGGTGTGATCATTCGCGGTCTGCGTGCGGTGTCCGATTTCGAGTACGAGTTCCAGCTTGCCAGCATGAACCGCCACTTGATTCCGCACGTAGAAACGTTATTTCTGACGCCAGCGGAACAGTACAGCTTCATTTCTTCATCGCTGGTGCGCGAAATCGCGCGACTCGGCGGCGATGTGTCGGGTTTCGTCCACCCGGCGGTAGCGCACGCGCTGCGGCAACGCTTCGGTTTTGCGGCAGTAGAGTGACCATTCCAAAGTGTTCACTGCACATTAAGCGTTGAAGATTTACCGCTCCACACCAACATCCGGGGAAGTTCAACATGAAGAAGACTCTGCGTAGTAGGCTGATTCCGTTGTTTATTGCACTGGTCTGCCTGGTGGCGGTCGCCGCTTGCAAGAAGGAAGAAGCAGCCAAGCCGGTCGCTGCTCCGGTGGTGCTGACAATTCCAGCGGACGCGTCCGACCTAGAAGGCTGGAAGCGATACCTTGGCGGCACCGTCAAGCAAAACATGGAAGGCATTCGTCAGCGTCCGTATATGTATTTCGTGCCTGCGGTCAACGATGAGGAAACCCAGCGCCAGTACGATGCGCAGCTGACCAATGTTCAGGACACGCTGGCGCGCGGAGTTTTACCGGGCAACATGATCGCGTTTGGTTCGCCTGATTCGACCAAGCTTGCCGATCTGGTGGTAGAAGCCTTTAAACTTGCCAGTGCCGGTTCGCTTAAAGGCGTGCGCGTGCTGTTCATTGGCGCCGCCACCGATCAGCAACGGGTACGCGATGCGGTTACTCCTTCGGAAGGCCAGTTCGTCTTCGTCGAAGCCAAATAATTTTCGACGGATGGATTTTCAGCGGCACCGACTGGCCGTCGGTGCCGTTCTGGTTTTGGTGAGAGCGCATGGCCCTGCTGATCAATGATCTCTGTGTAAACTGCGATGTCTGCGAGCCGGTATGCCCGAACAAGGCCATCTACCAGGGCGAGACCATCTATGAGATCGCGCGCGAGCGCTGCACCGAGTGTGTAGGCCACTTTGCTGAACCGCAGTGCGTGCTGGTGTGTCCAGTCGAGTGTATCGATGTCGATGTCGTTCGGCCCGAATCACGTAATCAACTTGAACTGAAGTATCGTGGCCTGATGGCTGAGGGGAAAGTGGCATGAAGTTGAATACGCGTTGGTTGGCAATTGCGCTGCTGTTGCCGTCCTTACTCATGGCGGCTGACGCACCGCGCAAGGCTCCGGGCAAGGCGGCGATCGCCAGCGCACACCATCTGGCAACCGATGCCGGATTTGAAGTGCTGGCCAAAGGCGGTAACGCGTTTGATGCCGCGGTGGCGGTCACCGCTGCGCTGGCAGTGGTGGAATCGAGTAGTTCCGGTATTGGCGGCGGCGGGTTTTGGCTGCTGCACCGCGCCAGCGATGGCATGCAAGTGATGGTCGATGGTCGAGAAGTGGCGCCAGCGGCGGTCGATGCCAAGGTTTATCTCGACGCAGATGGCAAACTCGATCGTGACAAGAGCGTCAACGGCGCCCTGGCCGCAGGCATCCCCGGAGAACCCGCTGCACTGGCGCATATCGCGCAGAAGTATGGTCGTCTGCCACTACGGGAGTCGCTGGCTCCTGCGATTCGACTGGCCCGTGATGGCTATGAAATGGAACAGCGCATGTACGGCATGCTGTCGATTCGTAAGGACGTGATGCTGCGGTATCCGGCGTCGCGTGCGGTGTTTTTTCCGAACGGTCAGATCCCGGCGCTGGGCAAAGTCATCAAGCAACCCGACCTCGCGCGCACGCTGCAGAGGCTGGCCGCAAAAGGGTTCGATGGCTTCTATCGCGGCGACACGGCGCAGCGCCTGGTCGATGGCGTGCGCAAGCAAGGCGGCAACTGGACGCTGGACGATCTTGCCGGTTACCGCATCAAGGAGCGTGCTCCACTGCGGTTCAAGTATCGCGAATTCGAGCTGATCAGCGCTTCGCCGCCATCCTCGGGTGGCGTATTGCTCGCCACCATCCTGAACGTACTTGAAGGCTACGATTTCGCAGCAATGGGTCGCGCGGATCGTGTACACGTGATGGTCGAGGCGATGCGCCGGGCTTATCGCGATCGCAGCTACATCATGGGCGATCCTGATTTCGTACAGATGCCAATCGAGCTGCTGACCAGCAAGGCCTATGCGGCCGGATTGCGCTCAGGTATCCGCCTGGATCGTGCCACGCCATCGAGTGCGCTGCCTGAAGGTCGGGTCATCGATGGCGGCACCGATACCACGCATTTCTCCATCATCGATGCCGAGGGCAACATGGCCGCGGTGACCGCTAGCGTGAATTTGCCGATGGGGTCGGGCCTGATCGTTCCCGGTACTGGTGTGCTGTTGAACAACGAGATGGACGACTTCGCATTGGCCGCGAACCAGGCCAATGCCTACGGCCTGATCGGCACCGACGCAAACGCGGCGCAGGCGGGCAAGCGCATGTTGTCGACCATGTCGCCGACAATTGCGTTTGGCAAAGATCGCATCGCCGTAATCGGCACGCCCGGCGGCAGCCGCATTGCGACCATGGTGCTGCTCGGCTTGATCGAATTCTTTGAGGGCAAGAATCCCGGCGATTTTGTCGCCAAGCAGCGTATCCATCATCAATACTTGCCCGATGCGATCTCCGCTGAGCCAGGCGCGTTGAGCGCCGGCGAGGTCGCCCAGTTACGTGCCCGTGGGCACACCGTGAACGAGGGCGAGCGGCCGTGGGGCAACATGCAGGCCGTGGTCTGGGACCTGCGCGACAATTCCTTGCATGGCGGCTCCGACCCGCGCGGTCTGGTCGGCAAGGCGGCGGTGAAATAGTTCCTGCTTGAAACCTCAGTGGGGGGCAGCAGGAGCTGTAATGCTGTCGTTGTTTCCGGCGCGGGCGTAAAGTACCGCCACAGCTTCGCGGCTGAAGCCGCTCCCACATTGTCTTATTCCTATGAAACTTTGGTCTGTGCTTGGCAATTCCCAGAAACTTGATGGCGGCGCCATGTTCGGCAATGCGCCCAAGGCGGTATGGTCGAAGTGGTTACCGACCGACGATGAGAACCGCGTTCCGTTGGCCTGCCGAGCACTGCTGGTTGAAGGCCTGAACGGCAAGCGCGTGTTGTTCGAAACTGGTATCGGCGCGTTCTTCGAGCCCAAGCTGCGCGAACGCTATGGCGTGGTCGAAGCACAGCATGTGTTGCTCGAGTCGCTGGCCGCGATTGGCTTCCTCGATTCTGATATCGATGCCGTGGTGCTGTCGCACCTGCATTTCGATCATGCCGGTGGCTTGCTCGCGCAATGGCACGAAGGAGCGCCGCCGCGTTTGTTGTTCGGGAATGCCAACTACATTGTCGGCGAAGACTGCTGGCAGCGCGCGCTCAATCCGCATGTCCGTGACCGTGCTTCGTTCATCCCCGGATTGACCGATTTGTTATTGGCCAGCGGCCGTCTGGAACGAGTACACGGCGAGCATGCGCCGAGCCTGGGAGATGCTGTGCGCTTTCATTACAGCCACGGGCACACACCTGGGCTCATGCTGGCCGAGATTTGCGGTCACAGCGTTGGCGACGGTAATGGGGCGGGCAATTGCCGTGGTGGCGTGGTTTTTTGTGCGGACTTGATACCCGGGCGGCCTTGGGTACACCTGCCTATCACCATGGGCTATGACCGTTTCCCCGAGTTGCTCGTGGATGAAAAGCGTGCGTTCCTCGAAGACAAACTTGCGCGTGGGGTGCACTTGTTTTTCACCCACGATCCGAGTTGCGCGATGGCCGAAGTCAGCCGCGATGCGAACGGTCGCTTTGGCACGCAGGATGAACGGGCGGAATTGGTTGCATATGCGCTTTGAAAGGTAAGGATGCACCGAAGCCGTTGGGCATAGTCGTCAGGGGGTCTGTATGGCACGCAATTCCTATACCGAAGTGACGCGCAAGGGCTTCGGTAAACGATTCACCGAATCGATTTCCGGCGCGATTATTGGCGGCTTGATGTTCATCGCCGCGTTTCCACTGTTGTGGTGGAACGAAGGTCGCGCCATTGGCGAACACCAGGCTTTGAAGGAAGGCGCCGGCGCGGTCGTGCACGTCGCTGCCGACTCCGTCGAAGCGGTGAACCAAGGTCGGTTGCTGCACCTATCGGCGCGCGTTGACGGGGCCCCTGCGATCGACGACTCCAAACTTGGCGTCAGTGTCGATGGTCTCGGCTTGCGCCGCATCGTCGAGATGTACCAGTGGCAGGAATCACGCCATACCCGCGAGGAAAAGAAATTCGGCGGTGGCAGCGAGACAGTGACCGAATACAAGTACAGCATGGACTGGGACGATGAGCATGTTGACTCATCGGATTTTCGCCATCCCGGAACGCATGAAAACCCCACCGAATGGCCGCTGCAATCGGAAAAGTTCGAGGCGCAGGCGATGACCATGGGGGCGTTCACCCTTGCCACGGCGACTCGGGCTGCCGTCGGCAACTGGCGCAAGCTTGAACCGCAGGCCGCGATCCGTTTTCCCGAGGCATTTGAAGCGTTTCGCCACGTCGGTGGTGGCACGCTTTACCAAGGCGCTGGTCCAGAGCAGCCGGAAGTTGGCGACCTGCGCGTCCGCTTCGAGTTTCAGCCGGAAGCGCAGTTCAGCATCGTGGCCCGGCAAAGCGGCAAGGAACTCGACTCCTACACCACCAGTAACGGTCACAGTGTCTTGCTGGTTGAGTCCGGCGCGGTTCCAGCTGACAAGATGTTCGAGGGCGCGCAGACACGCAATTCGGTCATCACCTGGGTAGTGCGGGCGGGGGGCACGTTGAGCATGTGGCTCGGTTTGTCGATGGTATTTGCGCCGATCACCCGCGTGCTCGACATCCTGCCGATGCTCGGTACCATCGGTACTTGGGGCATTGGGCTGTTGTCCGGGCTGGTGTCACTGCTGCTGTCGCTGCTCACCATTGGCATCAGCTGGATGTTCTACCGTCCGCTGTTGGGCGGCACGTTGATTGCATTGGTGGTTGCATTGTTCATCTGGTCGCGCAGCCGCAAGTCGCCGGTTTCTTCACCTCTGGCGACCGGAACACTGCCACCACCTCCAGCGCCACCGCCAGCTCCACCGCCACCAGCGGGTTCGCCGCTGTAACACGATCGTGGCACTATTGTCGGCTATTGCGTAACTGCCAAGGTGATAAATATGAAGACGATGATTCCGGCGCTGCTGTCTGCTCTGATGATTCTTGCAGCGCTGCCCACACGTGCAGAGTCCCCCACGCCAGTCGCGGCGGCGAGTCAGTTTGGTGAAGCCATTGATGCCAAGGCCGATGTCACGACGCTGGGTGCGGCCGTATTGGCCTATTCCGCCGACACAGGCGAACAGGCAATCAGTGGTCGCGTCGGCAAGGTGTGTCAGAAGAAAGGGTGCTGGATGACACTGAGCGACGGCGATGTCATGGCGCGCGTGATGACCGATTACAAATTTGTTTTGCCCAAGGACCTGAGCGGCGAAGTGGTCGTGTTCGGCAAGCTCGTGGCGTTGGAGCTGGACCAAAAGGAAATCGCGCACCTGGCCAAGGATTCGGGAAACCCTGACGCGCAAATTGAGCCGCGTGAGTACCGCATTGCTGCCCGCGGCGTGGCATTGCGCTAGGCGCCGCGATGAGCTCGATCGCTGCAGCTTCGCGTCGTAGCTTCCTGGCAGGAGCCGCTCGCGCTGGCCTGGGAGCCAGCCTGCCGCTGGGTAGCCTGCTCGGTCTGGTGGCCTGTCGCGAACCGGTGCGCAGGCCCGATGTCCTGGCAGTGCCCAAGTTGCCTGGCTACGGCGCGCTGCTGCCGGCTCGTGATGAAACCACCGGCGAACACCTGCTCAATCTGCCGCCGGGATTTCGCTATCGCAGTTTTGGTTGGACCGGTTCGATGCTCGCTGACGCTACGCCGACACCGCCTGCACATGACGGCATGGGCATCGTTGCCATCAACGGCTCCAAGCTCACGTTGATCCGCAATCACGAAGTAGTCACCGAGAATGGCGCCCTGGGATCGCCGCTACTGCAATACGATGCCACTGCATCGGGTGGTTGCGTGGCGTTCGAGTTTGATGTTGAAAGCGGCGAAGCGAGCGATTTTCGCGCGGTACTCGGCGGCACCATGCAGAACTGTGGCGGCGGCATAACGTCCTGGGGCACGTGGCTGTCCTGCGAAGAGATGGTTTTCGATCCTGAGGTCGGGCGCGACGATGGCAACATTCGCCGCAAGACATTGCAGCAGCCGCACGGCTTCGTGTTTGAAGTGCACCCGTCGGGCACGGTGGCACCCAAACGCATTACCGGCATGGGTGCGTTCAAGCATGAGGCCGCAGCGGTGCACCCTGCCTCGGGTCATGTGTACCAGACCGAGGACCTTGATCAGCAATCAGGGTTCTACCGCTACATTCCCAATCTGCCGGGCGATCTTGTCCAGGGCGGGCGCTTGCAGATGCTGGCCTGCCGCGAACGTCCCGATTTGCGTCGTGGCTTGAGGGTGGGTCAGTCTTTCACCACGCAATGGGTGGATATTGCCGATCCGATGCGCCTGCGTCATAGCGATGGGCGCGTTGGTGGCGGCGTATTCGAACAGGGAATGGCCGCCGGTGGCGCTGTGTTTACTCGGCTGGAAGGTTGCTTCGTCAACGGCGACGCAGTCTTCTTTACCTCGACCAACGGCGGCGACTTTGGGCATGGACAGGTTTTCGTCTACTACACCAAGGAAGAACGCCTTGTGTTGTTGTATGAGTCCCGCTCACTGCAGGCGCTCGATTATCCGGACAATATCTGCGTCTCGCCGCGCGGCGGTCTGGTCCTTTGCGAAGACAACGACCGCCACGTGCCCCAACGTCTGATCGGCATGACCAGCGATGGCGACGTATTCCCGTTTGCCGAAAACGCTACACGGCTGCCTGATGCCTCGGGCCGAATCGAAGACTTCAGCGAAGAAGAATGGTGCGGCGCCTGTTTCTCACCGGACGGGCGTTGGCTGTTCGCCAATATCTATGGACCGGGATTTACCGTGGCGATCACCGGCCCCTGGGGCACTGGTTTGATTTGACAGTAGCGACGCCGGCGCCTATGTCCTGTGCGAATGAGTCGCGCCAAAGCAGCTGCAAACCTTCGATTGAAGAGTTCGGTCAAGTGTTTGCCCAGCTTCAATCCGATTGTTGGCGAGGGAACCGGAATATCGCATTTCCCTATCACGTCCCATGGAAAAGATCTGCCTGCTATTTTCCGCAGTATTAATCCGATTATTCCGCCGGTTAATCTTGGAATTGGCTGACGGGTTTACTTTTGTTGACACGGAGACAGCCAATCGAAGAATATGGAGATTGCGAGCATGCAATTTAAGGCAAGGAAACCGACATCAGCGTTGCATCTCGCGGCACTGCTCGTTGGAGGCATCGCAGCCACCAATGTGGTTGCTGAAAGCTATTCTGCGGAAAGAACATTCTGTCCTATCAGACCAATGCCGCGGGTACCGTGGCGTACATAGATGTTGGCTCAACCGACAACCTGGGACGAAATGACGTAACCACATTCGAAGTCGGTCAGTACACGCTCGCATCCCCGGGGCCTTGGCGCATGGAGGCATTTGATATGTCCCTACAGGCGAGGACGCAAGGGGGCGGCGGTGGTGGAGGGGGCTTCATCGATCCGCAATCCGTTAGTCCGGTGACAGACGCGGTCGCGCCCGGATCAGAAAAGCCGAACACGTCAGCCAATGAAAAACCCAAGCCTGGCTCTGGTGGCGAACTCGACAATCCGTGGCTCATTGGTCCGATAGTGGGGATGGGAATGTGCTACATCAATTCCATGATTCAAAATGCGATGTGTACTCGCTTGTGCGGAGAAGAGGGTGTTAGTAGCTTTGATTCGGGAATTTGTGGCCACCGAGCAGAATGTGTTTGCAACAGGCCACTTCCTCCACCGTTCCCTCCGGTAAATCCACTGTGGCCGCCGGGCCTGATGGGCTGGCAAACGCGCGCGTTTCCGATGTCAATGGGCCCGTTCGTTGTCACCAGGCCCTAGGCTGCCGGCCACCAGTCGGTTCGTCGCCGGGGAAATATTCTCCCCGGCTTCGTTTTTTCGCGGCGCATTCGGATAGATGACAATGCAAGTGCCGAGAGCGGCAAGATGACTACTCAAGGAAAATTCTCGGTTGGCTTGATGGATGCCTGTCGTCAATGGTGGCAGGCGTGGATCGGTGAGCGCAGCGCGATGCAGCGTGGCGGTTCTTTGGTCTTGGGCTGGTTGGGTTTCATGGTGCTGTTCGTGCTCTCGCAGGCGCCGTTTGCGCTGTCGCAAACTGGAGCGTGGGAAATCCATGTGCTTGTGCCGAGTGCAGCGGTCGATTCTGCGAAGTTAGCGGTCCTACAGGCCGCGCAGTCGCATGACCTCAAAGTAAGACTGGTGGTCAGTTCCGCTGCTGGCGACGAATCGAACCGTTCTGACCCCGCATGCGGTGGTGACGTCTCACGAATTGGCGTTCGCGTATTCTCGTCGATGTGGGCCTTGCCGACTAGTTTGATCTGGGACGCGCCGCTAAAGGCCGGCGTGCGCGTGTGCGGCAGTGGTTACCAGTCGCCTGATCGCGTTGAGTCGATTGCCCTGGCCGGTGTCGGTATGGCCACTGTTGCGGTCTTCTTGGCGTTTGTGATCTTGCTCAGAAACGTCCAACGAGTTCGCGAGTCGACGCTGCTCAGCCCGCTTGCCTGGGCGCAAACCGCGCGACCACTGCGCGCGACCGGTTGGGCATTGTTGGCGGCAATCATCATTTTGGGAGCACCTTTGTTGCTGGTTTGGTTGGGCGTGATTCCCTTTGATGAAACGTCCGCGCTGCAGAGCCTTGCTGACTTGCCGGAAGCACGTTGGTCGTTGTTCGTAAGTCTGGTTGTGCTCGCGCCGGTGATCGAGGAAATTACCTTTCGGTTTTGGCTGGTATCGTTTCTTGAATACGCGCTGGGACGTGGCCTGGCGCTTTATGGCAGCACCGTGGTTTTTGTGCTGGTGCACGTTCCCGACTCGCCGTTGCGCGCCGTTTCACTCACCATCGCCGGGCTCGCGCTGGGATGGCTTTGGCTGCGGCTGCGTTCGTTGCCGGCCAATATTTTTGCGCACGCGCTGGTCAATCTGGCGTCGTTTGCGGCTATCGCTTGGGCCAACACAGGCAACACCTAGGGAAGGTCTGAATAAGTCACCACTTCGTCTTCGCCGCACTGCTTATTGCTTGCCAAACCCCCAAAAAACCTGCGGTTTTTCGCCCCCAGACTCAGGGGGCTATCGCTGCTCCGGACTTGCGCAGAGGTTCCCGAGTCGCGCCTGAATGACCCAGTCCGGATATGAGTCGATGACCGGACCGCAATTGCGTGAGTCACAATCGCACTGCCCGAAGTCTGCCCGGCAACCGCGGCAAAAGCCGGTCCTGCAATGCTTTACCAGGGCTGGCCCCGCGCATCGCGCTCGGCAAAATATAGTCCGGCCCAGAGTTTAGGGTCGAGTGGGAAGCCTTCGTTGCCCTTTTGCATCAACCAACTTGCGGCGTCGTGCAGCGGCACGCGGTGCACGCGGATGTCCTCGGATTCGTCGCCGCCGCCAGCGCCGACCTGTTGCAGGCCGGTCGCACGCACGAAATGGGCAATCTCGGTGCTCATTCCTGATGACACCGGTCCGCCCACAATATAGTCGATGCGGTCTGCCGAATAGCCGGTTTCCTCGATCAGTTCGCGCTGCGCGCTGGTGACCGCGTCCTCGTCCTCGCAGCCGGCAATGTCGCCAATAAGACCCGCAGGCATCTCGATCGTGCGCGCGCGCAGCGGTTCGCGGTACTGCTCGACGAACAAAAGTTCGCGTTGTGGCGTGATTGCCACGATAATGACTGCCCCGGCCGGATGCGTGCGCTCGGCGTACTCCCAACCTGCACGCCGCTTCAGATTGAGCCAGCGGCCGGCATACAGTACCTCGGTGTCCTTCATTTCGGCATTTTCCTCTGCTCGTGCCGCGCGCTCCCAGGGAACTCGGCTGGCCAGACTGGGTCTGATGGTTGCTTAGGTATTTTCCCACTTACTCTCGGATGTTTGCATGAATCGTTTGCTGGTTTCGATAAGTCTAATCGTTGCGTTTTTCTGCTTCAGCTCAGTCTACGCACAAGTGCAGCCGGCCAATTCGCCCGCGCAGCCGCCCACCGCTGAAGTAGCGGGACAGCTGTCAAAGACCGAAGACGTGATCCAGCTGCTGGGTCTCGCCGCGGGCTTCGAAGCCAAGGGCGAATACAACAACTTGATCGCGACGTTCCTGCGTGTGCTTGAACTGCGTCCGATGGCCGGCAATATTCAGTATGAGCTCGCTGCTGCCTATGCGATGGTTAATGACAAGCGGCATTGCTATGACATGCTGCTCAAGATGCAAACCTCGGGCTTCGCCTACGATCCGAGCAGCGACGAGCGTTTTGCAAGGGCGCACGGCACCGACGCGTGGGACTACATTGTGCTGAACTTGCAGGCCAATGCAAAACCTTTTGGCGAGGGCAAAGTGGAAATGACCCTGCCCAAGGAAGACACGTTATTCGAATCCATTGCCTACGACCATAAGCGCAAGCAACTGCTCGCCGGGTCAGTGCGCGAAGCTGCGGTATATCGGGTTTCCGCTGATGGCAAGACGCTTACTCCGTTCATCACCGCCAACAAGGGCAACCAGTTGCGTTCGGTGGTGGCTATGCAGGCGGACAACAAGCGCGGCCATCTATGGTTAACCGCTACTGGCCTGCCGCACTTCAAACGCATCGAACAAACCGACTTGGGCAAGACGGCGATCTATCAATTTGATCTGAGCAGCGGCAAGTTGATCAAGCGTATCGATATGCCGGCCGCGACTGGCCCGCATCTGCTCGACCATATCCACGTTGCCGCCGACGGCCGCGTGTTCGCGTCCGACTCCTCGCAGAAGCGCATTCATCTGGTCGCTGGCGCTACCACCCGGCTGATCGTGCAGAATCCCAAGCTCACGCATTTGCGCGGAATGGCGACCAGCGATGACGGCAAGCTGCTGTATTTCGCCGACACTGAGTACGGCATTTTTGTGATGGACCTGGACAAGGGCAAAGCAATACCGGTGACTGGACCGGAGACGCTCACGCTATACGGTATCGATGGCCTGTACTTCTGGAAGGGACATCTGGTCGCAGTGCAGAACGCATTCCCGCCGGCGCGCGTGATGCGCTTGAAGCTAGATGCCAGCGGTACGAAAATTACGTCGTCGATGCCCCTGGATGCTGGGCACGCACAGTTCAAGGCGCCGACCCGCGGCGTTATCGAAGGCGAGGCGTTTTATCTGATCGCCAATTCGCAAAAACCGATGTATGACCGCTTCGGCCTGCCGATCGACAGCAAAAAGCTTGAGGGCGTCGCGATCTGGAAGAGTAACCTGGCGTTCGCGCTGAACGCGGTCATTGCCAATACGCCCATTCCGGTCACCAAACGCCAATAAACTCCTGATGCGCTTTAGTTGCGCCGTGCCTCTGCCCATTCCAGACAGCGTCGACGCGTGATGGGTCCAAAGCGCAGGCAATCGAGCAGGTCACAAAGCGCAGCCGGGTCGGCATTGCCGATCCGGTAACCATTTGGATCGGTGGGCACCGGTGCAAATGTTGCGATGGTGCTGAGCTGGCGAAACAAACGCGCGTCTTCGCGCCCACTCTTGAGTTTTTCCGCAATCTGCGCTGCTCCGCGCATACGCAGGAAGCCGACTTCATCGACCCGCTCGAGCAGCGCATCCAGCGATCCGAAATGCCCGATCAGGGTCGCTGCGGTTTTCGGGCCGATGCCGTGGATACCGGGAATATTGTCGACACTGTCGCCCATCAATGCGAGGTAATCGGCGAACTGTTCCGGCCGCACCCCGTGCTTGCGCTTTACTCCGGCAGCATCAATGCGCTCACGCCGCGACACGTCGAAAATTTCGTCGTGTTCGCCGACCAATTGCGAAAAATCCTTGTCGCCGGTGACCATGACTCCGCGAAAGCCGTGTGCTCGCAGCGCGTGCAATGCACTGCCGACGAGATCGTCGGCTTCAAACTCGCCATCAACCAGAACGCATAGCCCGAGCGCGCGACACAGGCGTTGGCAATAGTCGAACTGGGTGGCAAGGTCTGCTGGCGGTAGGTCGCGATTGGCCTTGTACGCCGGGTAGAGGCGATTTCTAAACGAAGTGGTCAGTGACTCGTCGAAACACACCGCCATATGTGACGGCTGCGCGTCAGCGAGTAAACCCATCAATGTGTTGAGAAACCCGAACACTGCATGGACCGGTGCGTCATGCTGATCCCGAAACTCGGTGGCGACCGAATAATACGAGCGGAACACGTAAATACTTGCGTCAATCAAATGGATGCTGTTCATTACCGCACTCTAGCGCCAGCACTGTGCAATCGCGAAAGTGCAGCATCGCCGCGCGACCGGATTCATGTGCCACGGGCAAGGTACGCAGGTAGGTGCGTTCAACGCGCAAGCAACGCACGACTCGCAGCCAGAATATCGCTGAATACTCCGGCCGCGGTGACCGCCGGCCCTGCGCCTGGTCCACTGATACAGATGGGTATGGCGTCATGGTATTCAGTGCGGATGCAGACCATGTTTTCGCCGCCAGCGAGTCGGGCGAAAGCGCAGTCGACTGCTTCGGCGCGCACGCTGATGCGAGCTTGGCCGGCCTGCTGCCATGAGGCTACGACGACCAGTCGCCGACCTGAGGCGCGTGCCGCGTCCGCACGTTCGCGCCACGCGGCATCGCATGCTCCAGCAAGCAGGGCAGTCAGCGAGACCCCGCTCGGCAGCAGGGATTCCATCCGGATCTGCTCGGGTTCGAGACGCTGCCCGGCTTCGCGCGCAAGGATAAGAAGCTTGCGTCGTAGGTCGATGAAGTCCAGGTCCTCAAGCGGGTCGGGCTCGGTATAGCCCAGACGCATTGCCTCCGCGACTGACTCACTCAGGGCGACGCCCTGCTGTACGCGCGTCAAGATGTACGACAGCGATCCGGACAGCACGCCTTCGATGCCAATGACGCGTTCGCCGCGCTGCTGCAGGGCGCGTAGGGTGTTGATCACCGGCAGTGCCGCAGCTACCGTGGTTTCATAGTGGATCGGAGCGCGGCCGCTCTGAGCGGCTTCGCGCAGGGATAACCATTGTTGGTATTGCCCTGAGTGGGCGCGTTTGTTGGGTGTGGCGATGCCGATGCCGGCGCGCAGCAGGTGCGGATACTCGGCGGCCCATTCAGCGCTGCCGGTCGCGTCGATCAGCACGGTCGCGCCTGGCAGCGCATAGATGCGTTCGAGCAATTGCAGCGTCGCCAGCGGCGTGCTTTCCGACAGGCGCTGGTTGAGGCTCAGTGGCGCAATTCCTTCAAAGTCGAATAGCGCGCCGCGGCGGTCGAAGGCGGCGGTGATCAAAAGGTTTAGTCCAGTGCGCTTGAGCACGGCGTCATGCTCGCGCGCTAACTGCGCGCGCAACGCGCAAGCAACGCGGCCACGAGCGCCGGCCAGCACCAGTGCAACGCGTTGTGACTGCGACTTGCATTGCGCGGCAATGGCCCGGGCCACGGGCTGTGGCGCTTGCCGGTGCGGGCTGAGCACGTTCATCGCCGATCTCCGCCAGCGGCGCAGCCGCATATTGCGGGAGCTGCGTCGCATTGCATCAGGACGGCGCTTGAGGTTGGAATATTTTTCATCGCAGGCTCCAGGGCAAGATGGACCCGATCTCCGCGTCGTACACCAGAAACGAAAAACCCGCTTCGGTGTTGCCGTCGCGGGTTTCGGGGGTGACTGAAAGGATTCAGCTCAGAGGACACCTCGATCCACACGATGACGCATGCGCATGGACATGCGCATGGTGCCAATGGAACGCGTGGATTGAGCGAGACGGATCATGGTCTGATTAAACGAGCGTCGCGGGGACGCGTCAAGTGCAATCCTCACCGGCGCTTATGATCATTCGGCATGTGCGCGGAATGCGCCTTCGCACCCGGCATTCTGAATGCTTTGCTGCTTTTGCCTGTAGCGGCTTGCCAGTGCGACACGCCCCGCGCGACACGTTCGATGCCGAAACAGATTTTCCGCTAGCGCCCCGCTAGACTGACGGTGCGGAGTCGGCCAGGCGATCGCGGTGGGCGCAAGCACATCGAGGAAAGTCCGGGCTCCATAGGGCAGAGTGCCAGATAACGTCTGGGCGGTGTGAGCCGACGGAAAGTGCAACAGAGAATAGACCGCCGAACGACATCGCAAGATGTGCGTGGCAAGGGTGAAACGGTGCGGTAAGAGCGCACCGCGTGCGGGGCTAACGCCGCATGGCACGGTAAACCCCACTCGGAGCAAGATCAAATAGGGGAACGATACGGCGGCCCGTCGTGTTCCCGGGTAGATTGCTTGAGGTCTGCGGCGACGTATGGCCCAGAGGAATGATCGTCACTGGTTTTCGGACCAGAACAGAACCCGGCTTATCGGCCGGCTCCGCACTTTCGATTCAGTGGTTGCCCACGCGGCCACTGTCGGCTGCGCGCGTTGTGTGGGTTCGCGCTGCGCGAACGGTCTCGCACCGCGGACATGAAACAAGCGGAATCAGCAGCCTCTGCTCAAGTCGCGGCGCTGTCAATTGTGGCAACTGGTTTTGCCGCGACCACCCACAAATACAGAACCCGTTCCACATCGAACTCGTCGACGAAGCGTTCGATGCGGGTCGGGCTCCAATCCTGTATCGGAAAGCTCAGCGAAACAACTCGGGCGCCCGGCAACAGTTGCGCGCGCAGACGCGGTGCCATGAGTTGCATCGACCATTGCACCAGGTAAAGGAATACGACGCTGGCACTGGATACGTCGCAGCGGGTTGCGTCTTGCACCGAAAATTCGACACGGTCGGCAACGCCAGCGACCGTTGCATTGCGTTGCGATTCCTCGATCCAGTAGGGCTCGATATCGATGCCGGTGCCGCGAGCGCCACATTCCCTGGCCGCGGCGATGACGACGCGGCCATCACCACAGCCGAGATCGAGCACATGGTCGCCAGCATCGACCTCGGCCAGGTTGAGCATGCGCAGGACGACATCGTTTGGGGTAGCCATGTACGGAGCGAGGATGTATTGCATCTGCGTATCGACTCGTTTCGGAATTGGTTGAGGACTCGACTCTAGTGTGGTGTTGCACCCTATGCGACACATGAAATCGCGTCCTCGACCCCGTGGCTTCGTTGCGAATCTTGCCAAGGCCACCGGCCTTGGCAAGATTCGCGCCTCGCCTCGGGGCCGAACCCATCCATTTTATTTGCGCCGCAAGGTGTGCAACACCACACTAGCTGGGTCGTGCCCGCGATTTTGTCTGTGCATCAAGTGCGCACGGATCACGGCAGCACACAGATCACGGCAGCCGCGAGCGGATCCTCATGTTAGGCTTTCCGCGGTCAATGGCTATCAGTTCGCAGGAATTGACTATCCTCCTGCGGCTCGTCATCGGACTGATCACGCGCAGTTGAAGCGCATGGAATATTCATTGCAGCTGTTGTCCGGTCGCGCCCGCTTAGTTCGAATTCATCAGAGATTGCAATCCCACCAGGAGTGTTCAAGTCATGAGTGAGCAGCCCAACAATTCGGCCGCAGCGCCGGATCCCATGGAAAAGGTGAAGTCGGCATCGCGAGATGCGGTCAAGACCTTTATCAGTCTGATTTACAACCCGGTGGGTGCATTGCCTGGCGCCTACCAGGCGTTGCCCGGGCAGCAGGCGCTGGTCGTCGGCCTGGTGTTCATGGGGGTTTGGCTGTTGTGTTCGTTGATCGGCGGGGCGCTCGGTGTCAGTGCGCTCGGACTGCCGTTTTCGTTCTCATTGGATAGCCTCTCGTTGAGCTACAAGCTGCGCGGGGCGATCATGCTGCTGAGTATTCCGCTCGGGCTCACCTTGGGCGTTTATCTCGCGCGCATTGTACTGCGCGGTAACGGCGACATTGCGCTGGACGTTTTTGTTGCCGGAGCAGCGCTGCTGATGGTCGGATTCGCCGCGCTTCTGGGTGGGTTGCTTGGCCATCAGGTGCTGCAGCTACTGATGCTGGTGGCACTGACGCTGGCGGTGCTGGTGATCTACACCTCGTTGACGCGCATTTCCGGGATCGCTGAGGGCATCGCGGCGTATCTGGTTGCGGGCGTGTTCGTGATCGCAGCGATTGTGTTGCGCGTTGTCACCGCAATACTTTTCTAGATGGAGTGGCGTTGTGCGTGCGCTTGGTTCCGCAGCGCAGGCACAGCGCTGCTTGCATGACGGCCGCTGACAACGCTCAAGCGGGCTGGTTGAAGCAGCGGCTGGCACTCTGACTAGACTGCCACCGCCTCGGTGCGCAGTGCGGCGCGTTCCAGTGCGGCATCGAGATCGGCGACCAGATCATCGGTGCCCTCGATGCCTATTGAAAGTCTCAGCAGTCCATCGCTGATGCCGGCTGCGACGCGTGCCTCGACGCTCATTGCAGCGTGGGTCATTGACGCCGGATGCGCGATCAGGCTTTCGACGCCGCCCAGCGATTCGGCCAGCGTGAAGTAGCGCAGGCCATCGATAAAGCTGCGCACGGCTTCGTCGCCACCGCCAAGTTCGAAGCTGATCATGGCGCCGAAGCCGCGCTGTTGGCGCGCCGCGAGGACATGGCCGGGATGATTGGGTAGCCCCGGGAAGTACACGGCGGAAACCGCGGGATGCTGATCAAGAAGCAGCGCGATCACATCGGCATTCTCCTGGTGCACGCGCAGTCGGGCATCCAGTGTGCGCAGGCCACGCAAGGTGAGGAAGCTGTCGAACGGTGAGCCGGTCAGTCCGAGCGCATTGGCCCACCAAGTCAGTTGCTCGTGCACAGCGCGGTCTCTACATACCACCGCGCCGCCGACGACATCGCTGTGACCATTGATGTACTTGGTGGTCGAATGCACAACGATATCGGCACCCAGTGCGATCGGGGTCTGCAGCGCCGGCGACAGGAAGGTATTGTCGGCGACGACCAGGGCGCCGACCTTGTGCGCGGCTTCGGCGGCGAAGCGTATGTCGGTGATGCGCAGTAGCGGGTTGGACGGCGTCTCGATCCAGATCAGTTTTGGTAAACGCGCGAGGGCGGCAGCGAGCGCTCGCGGGTCGGTAAAGTCGATCGTGTCGAGGGTAAAGTGTCCCTTCTTGGCCAAGGCATTGAACAGGCGCCAGCTGCCACCGTAGCAGTCGTGGGGCACCACCAGACGATCGCCCGGTTCGAGCAGGGAAAGCACCAGAGTGATGGCGGCCATGCCGGTGGCGACCACAATCCCGCCTTCGCCACCTTCCAGATCGGCGAGCGCATCGCCCAGTAGGTCGCGGGTCGGATTTCCGCTGCGCGTGTAGTCGTATTGGCGCTTGCCGCCGTAGCCATCGAAACTGAAATTGCTCGACAGCACAATCGGCGGGACCACAGCACCGTAGGCGACGTCGGTATCGATGCCGGCGCGTACAGCGGCGGTAGCGCTCTGCCGCGGCGAAGGTGTGGTGACAGGCTTGCCGGAAAATGTGCGATGGGTGCTCATGCGGCGCTCTCGTTTTCCTGCCGGATAGGGGCCAATGCCGCGGCAAGAATATCGCGCACTGCGCCGACCTCCTTGAGGAAGGCATCATGGCCGTAGAGTGAGTCGATCCGGTGCAGCCGACACGGCGCGGAAATCGCTGCGGCGAGGGCGCGCAGGTCTGCGATCGGCACGATCTGATCCTGGGTTACGCCAACCAGATCGGTGGGCACGCGGATCGATTCGGGAACGACGCGCTGAAGATCGATCGATTCGGAGAGGCGCAGATAGGCAGCGGTGGAGAAGCGCGCAACGAATTTCTCGCCGATCGCATCGAAATAGTCCTCGACCGCGAAGCGCGGGCTGCCGTTACGCAACTGCGGCTCTGCAGCAAACCGCTGTTCGAATTCTTCGCCGCTGCGGTAGCCAATGACCGCCAGTGCGCGCGCTAGTGCCAGCGCCTCCGCGGCGGCCTCGTGGCGCAGGCCCAGCTTGACGATGCGCCGCTGGATCACGCGAAGCGCCGTGGTCTGAGCGTGCGAACGGTGCGCGCCGCTGATCGCGATCAGGCGCTGCAGCCGCGTTGGATGGCGGGCTGCAAACTGCAGTCCAACCATGGCGCCATATGACGCGCCGACGAACGTGGCAACCTGGTCGATGTGCAGGTCATCGAGTAAGGCGCAGATCGCATCGGCCTGGTCGGCCGGATCGATGCACACGTCGAGAGCGCCATCAGCGCCCAACCAATCGATGCCGAGCAGGCGGAAGCGTCGCGTATCCAGCGCCGCACCGGCCCCGGCTTGATCCTGCCACCAGCCCGGCTCGATGAATTGGGTGCTGGCGCAAACATGACGAGTCGCCGAAATACCGCCTTGAACTATCAGCACCGGTGCATCAACCGGTCCCTGGCATTCCCAGCGAATCTTTACCGAATGAGTGCCAGCGTGACGCAGGTGGAGCACGGCAGTGGTTGTGCCCCGTGCTGCTCCATTCTGCCGCTGCGAGCGCAAACGCACGTCGAGTGTCGCGCTGCGACAGGCGCTGGGCTCAAATTCACTGCCGAGCGAAGCATCCACAGAAGACAGGGTTTGGGTCAGACTCATCAGTGGCTCCAGAGCTCGGTTCAAGCCCCAGCGCGCTCCAGCGGTCCAGTCGATGCGATGTCGTGCGGCAACCTGCGTACCGATCACGACCCATCTTCCGGTAGGCAGCGAACTGCCTCCGCAGGATTTGGCACCGAGTATCGCAATCCAGAAGTATCAAAACATTAATGAAGGCGAATCCATCGCTTTCATCTGTTCCGATATTTCCTGGTTGCGGTACTAGTTGCCTGTAACCGACAAATCGCAAGTGGCTCGCCGGTCTGCGATTGCACTTGCGCGTTATCTGTTGCAGGCAACAAACGACGCTTTCACGTCGCGGGTTGCCCCGGCTTCAAAGGGCCTGTCCCTCAGCCGGTCACGATGGGATTTCGAGACTGAGTCTGCGCCCGCCGTGTTCACTTGTCAATCTCTCTATCCGCATAGAAAGATATTTCATAAGGGAGGCGTTATCGGAGTTGGCGGCTCAGTGCAACAGGGCTTCGCGCCAGCGCTCGAGTTTTTCCCGGTAGGCCATCGCGGCATGCGCCGGGCTGGTCGAGGGCAGGCGCCAGCGCTCGGCGATGTGTGACGACTGCTGCGGATCGGCGTAACGCCGGAAGCAGTGCTCGGCCATGGTGCCGTTGAACACGATCCGGCGAATATTCGGATGAAAGTCAAAAAATTTAGCAAAATCGTTGACGATGATCGTGGCATCGTCGATGTCGGCATCCAGGCTGCCAGGACGGTCGCAGGAGGCGAGCACGTCCCACAGAGCAATGCCATGTCGCTGCAGCCGTTGTAGTCGCTCCGGGTAAGGGCATTCCGGCGCGGCACCAAAAAGCTCGCCCATGATCGGCCAAAATGCATTGCGCGGATGCGCGTAGTACTGCACTGCCTGCAACGATGCCTGACCGGGAACACTACCCAGGATCAGAACGCGCGCATCTACGGCTGCGACCGGCGCAAAACATTGCGTCGCCCTGGATGCGCGCACGCTGCGCTTGGGGCTCCTGCTCACAGCCAATACGTGCCCACAGCGAATAATGGTCGGCGAGAAAGCGTCCACGCATCGTTTATGCTTGGGGCATTGTCCTGGAGATCACGCATGCGCCGCTTTCTCTGTGTTGTGCTGATGTTGTCCGCTCTGCTTCCGGCCTGCGCCAGCGAGGGGCTGAAGAAAGTCCGGCTCAAAGGCCAAACCTTTCGTGTCGAGCTGGCCGTCGATCATGGCACGCGCGAACGCGGATTGATGTTCCGCGACAGCATGCCGGCTGACCGCGGCATGCTGTTCGTGTTTCCGAACAGTGCGCGTCAGGCGTTCTGGATGAAGAACACACACATTCCGCTGGATATCCTCTATTTCGATAGTGACCGCGGCTTTGTCAGCGCAGCCTATCGGACGCCACCCTGTAGCGGTGGCGACAGTTGCCCGAATTACCCCAGTGAGGGAAGATCGCGCTATGTGTTGGAACTCAATGCTGGTGTGGGCGCGGTCCTGAACCTGGAGCCGGGAGACAGGATTGATCTCCCCGATGATCTGCCCGCTGGGCGCTGAACGGCCAATCCCGCACATGCAGCAGGTCACTTGATATTTGGCGATTAAAGCCCTATGAATCACGCATGGACATGGACCCCAAAGCGATTGCCCTGCCGACCGATGCCGAGCGTGGCTGGCGTTATTTGAAATCAGCGCGCGACGAAGATATCCCGCTGTTGTGGGCGTCGCTGTTGATCGCGCGCGATGAATACGCCGAGCTGGACGTGGTTGCGGTGAGCGACTCGGTTGAGGTCTGGTGTGAGTCGCTGCGCAGCAGTCTGAGTGAACTGGCACATCCGGTCCAAGCGGTGCACGCACTGAATCGTTTCGTCTTCGAGGAACAGGGATTCGCTGGCAACAACGACGACTATTACGATCCGCGCAACAGCTACCTCAATGAGGTCATCAGCCGCAAACTCGGCAACCCCATTTCACTGGGAATCGTGCAGTTGGAAATGGCACGGCGACTGGGCTTGCCGATGCAAGGCGTGTCGTTCCCCGGTCACTTCCTGTTGCGTTTTCCGGTCGATGACGGACTGTTGATCCTCGATCCCTATCATCGCGGGCGTTCGCTTGATATCAGCGAATTGAAAACACGCGCCAGTTCGCACGTGCCAGGTCGACGAGTCGGCGATGAGCAGCTTGGGCGCATGCTGGAACCCGCTCCGAATCGAGTTATCTTGATGCGCATGCTGCGCAACCTCAAGCAGCTCTACATCGAGCGCGAGGATTTCGAGCGCGCGCTACGTTGCGCCGATCGGCTGGTGTTTCTCGACGAGGGCGACACGGACGAGCTTCGCGACCGCGGCAAGCTTTACTGGCGCGTCGGGCACGTCGCGGCAGCACGCGAGGATTTCAGTCATTACCTCGTGCGCGCCGCGCAGGCCAGCGATGCCGATGTGGTGCGCCAGTGGTTGATCGAACTGGGCAGCGAGCGACGCCGACTCAACTAGGGATGGTCTGAACAAGTCACCAGTTCGTCTTCGCCGCACTGCTTATTGCTTGCCAAACCCCCGCTCTCAACAGCGGAGCTGGTCAAAACCTGCGGTTTTTCGCCCCCTGACTCAGGGGGCTATCGCGGCTCCGGACTTGTTCAGAGGTTCCCCAGTCACTCGTGGTGACGTGGTCCCTTTTGAGAACGGCCCGCGGGCGCGAGATGCTCCGACCAAGCTGCAGTTGCTTCCGCAACAACACTCGATGTTCGCGATGGCGATCACGCCAGCTCAAAGTCTTCCTTGCCGACGCCACAATCCGGACACATCCAATCGCTGGGAATATCCTCAAAGCGTGTGCCTGGAGGGAATCCGTCTTCAGGCAAGCCTTTGGCCTCGTCATAGACGAAGCCACAAACGACGCAGACATAGGTGCGAAAGGGCGCTGTAGGCGCCGTGCTCGATGCAGACATGAGGATGACTCGGAAATTGGAGGGCAGGGGCGTATTCTCGCAGGCTGGACGTCACTCACCAAGTATGGACAAGAATGCCTCACGAATATGCAGCATCGATCACCGGCACGGTCCAGGTTTCTGGTCTATACCTGCTCACCCGTGAAACCGACGACACCGAGGCGTTGCTGTCTGCCGTGGCTCAAGCCATCGGCGGCGGCGCCCGTGTGCTGCAGTATCGGGACAAATCAACGGATGCCGGACGCCGGCTGGAACAGGCGCAGGCGCTGGTCGGCCTCTGTCACCGTCATCGCGTGCCGTTGATCGTGAATGACGATGTGCAGTTGGCACGGTCGGTCGGCGCCGCTGGCGTGCATCTCGGCGAGCATGATGCAGCCATTGCGACCGCGCGTGCGGAACTCGGCCCAAGCAGCATCATCGGCGTGTCTTGCTACAACGATCTGAGTGACGCGGCGCCAGCGGTGGCAGCCGGTGCTGACTACATTGCGCTGGGGGCATTCTTCGACTCCAGCACCAAGCCCAGAGCGCGACACGCACCACTTCAATTATTGCGCGATGCGCGCCAGTTCAAGGTTCCAGTGGTTGCCATTGGTGGCATCAATGCGGCCAACGGCGCTGCTCTGGTCAACGCCGGTGCAGATGCGCTGGCAGTGCTTGGCGCGGTCTGGGACGCGCCCGACATCGGCGTCGCAGCGCGTGCAATCTCGTCGTTGTTCTTGCGCGCCTAGCTCCGCGATTCAATATTTTCCATTCAATGCCATTTTTCGATCGAGGTGCGTCAACATGAGTCAGAACCAGAACCTGTTTGCGCGCGCGCGCGAATTGATCCCAGGCGGCGTCAATTCGCCGGTGCGTGCCTTCCAGTCGGTGGGTGGCGAACCTTTCTTCAGCGTACGCGCCGAGGGCGCGCATCTCTGGGATGTGGAGGGCAAACGCTATCTCGACTACATCGGCTCCTGGGGTCCGATGATCGTCGGACACGCGCATCCTCAGGTCATTGAAGCGGTGCTGCGCACCGCGCGTGATGGCCTGAGTTTCGGTACGCCCAATCCGCTTGAAGTGACCATGGCCGAGACGTTGGTCGCGCTGGTGCCGGCACTGGAGATGGTGCGCATGGTCAATTCGGGCACCGAGGCGACGATGTCGGCAATACGCCTGGCGCGGGGTTTCACCGCACGCAACCGCATCGTCAAGTTCGAAGGCTGCTATCACGGCCACGGCGATGCGTTTCTGGTCAAAGCCGGTTCCGGCATGCTGACTTTGGGCGTGCCAACCTCGCCGGGTGTTCCCAGCGCACTGACCGATCTCACCCTCACGCTGTCATTCAACGATTTCGACGCAGCTGAACAACTGTTTGCCGAGTTCGGTCATGACATCGCTGGCCTGATCCTTGAACCGATCATCGGCAATGCCAATCTGATTTTGCCGAAGCCCGGATATCTGCAACATCTGCGTGCGTTGTGTACACGCTACGGCACATTGCTGATATTCGATGAAGTGATGACCGGCTTCCGTGTCGCGCCGGCGGGCGCGCAGCAGCTATACGACATTGCGCCTGATCTGAGCACTTTCGGCAAAATCATCGGCGGCGGCATGCCGGTGGGTGCCTATGGCGGTCGGCGCGAGATCATGCGGCAGATCGCGCCCTCGGGTCCGATCTACCAGGCCGGAACCTTGAGTGGTAATCCGGTGGCGATGGCGGCCGGGCTGGCCACTCTCGGCCTGCTCCGTGATCCGCATTTCTACACACGATTGGAGGCGACGACGACGCGGCTGTGCCACGGTTTGGAAGCTGCCGCAAGTGATGCGGGTGTAGCGTTTATCACCAATCACGTCTGCGGCATGTTCGGGCTATTTTTCACCGATCAACGCGTCGATAGCTATGACTTGGCAATGCAATCCGACAGGGCACGTTTCAATCGATTCTTTCACGGCATGCTGGAACGTGGCGTGTATTTTGCGCCCTCGGCCTACGAGGCAGGGTTTGTCTCCGCGGCGCATGGTGATGCCGAGATTGACGCCACCATTGCGGCCGCGCGCGAAGTATTCGCCACGCTGTGACACCACCGGGCAGAGCTAGCGCGCCGGCATTTTTACAACGATGCCCTGATTGGGCGTGGCCCTGACCCAGCGATACCAGGATGGCAGCTCAGTCACCAGACGAGTTGGACCCGGCCACGACGGAACGTCGTCGAAAACGATCACGCCGCCGTCGACGACGTTGGGTGCCCAGTGCTCGAAGTCGGCGCGCACATCTGCGTATTCATGGCTCGCATCGATGTACAGCAGGCTGATGCTTGTGCCGTGCTGCCATTGGCGGGCGGCGCTCAGGGTATTCGAGCGAATTGGCACCACCGTGTCTTGTAGTCCGAGGCGCTGCATATTCCCAAGAAATTCCTGGTATAGCTGATCCGGCCCGTAGCCTGCGAGCAGCTCTGCGTGTCCGGGTTCGGTGGTGGTACCAGACCACGTGTCCACGGCGAACAGGCGGCCATGCCCGCGATCCTTCAGAGCGGTCCCCATCCATGCAGCGGAAAGTCCCTTCCACGAGCCGAGTTCAACCAGCATCGAACCGTTCGGTGTTTGCAGTGCCAGATCGTAAAGCGCCACCAATGACGACGCGTGCGCCCACCCCTGGATGCTACGGGTCAGTTCGACAATCTCGTTGTAACGCTTTTCATCCAGCATAAGTGAGCTCGGATCAAGGCCTGCATTCTATTGGATACCGAGGGCGAATCGCGAGCAGATGGACAATGCGCGCCGCACGTTGCCGTGTCGGCGCTATTCTGCGTGCTTATCATTGCCAACCCAGTCACTTGACTACTGTGGAGATCCCGATGAAGCTTTCGACACTTGTGGTGCACGCTGCCGCGCGTCCGCAACCTGAGACCGCGGCGGTGGCTGATTCGATCCATCTCTCCACTACTTTCAAGCATGCGCCGGACGGCACGCGCGCGGCTGCTGGGCTTGAGTATCAGCGTGAAGCCCATCCCAATTCGATCGCGCTGGAGCGCGCATTGAGTCTGATTGAAGGCGGCGCGGAGACGCTTTGCTTCGCATCCGGTATGGCGGCGATCTCGGCATTGATGCACGCGATCGAGGGGCCGGGTGAAGTGCTGATCGGTACCGACGTGTACCAGGGTACGCGCAGCCTGGCGCGCGAATTTCTTGTGCCAAGCGGCTGGCAGGTGCGCGAGGTGGATCATGCCAGCGCTGAATTCGCTGCGGCGATTGGGCCAGGGACCCAACTCGTCTGGCTGGAAACGCCATCGAATCCTTTGCTTGCAGTCGGCGATATTGCGGCCGCAGCGTTGCTGAGCAAGGCGCATGGCGCACTGCTGGTAGTCGACAACACGTTTGCTTCGCCAGCGCTGCAAAATCCGCTGGCGTTCGGCGCCGACGTGGTCATGCACTCAACTACCAAATATTTGGGCGGGCACAGCGATGTGATGGGGGGGGGGCTGGTGTTCGCGCGCGCCGACGCGCTATTTGATCGCGTCACGCATTTCCGTCACTTGCACGGCGCACTGCTGCCACCGTTCAGCGCATGGTTGACACTTCGCGGGCTGCGCACACTCGCGGTGCGCGTTGAACGACATGCATCGAATGCGCTGCGTGTCGCGGAATATCTGGCAACGCGCCCCGAGATCGAACGGGTGAACTATCCCGGCCTGTCCGCGCATCCGAACCACGCCGTCGCCGCGCGCCAGATGCGTGCCTTTGGCGGCATGCTGTCCTTCCAGATGCGCGCAGGGCGCGCTGCTGCGCTGGGCGTTGCCGGGAGGCTGCAGTTATTCACCAATGCCACTTCGCTCGGCGGTGTCGAGTCGCTGATCGAGCATCGCGCATCGGTCGAAGGTGCACATCCGGTTACTGCCGACAACCTGTTGCGGTTGTCGATTGGATTGGAAGATGCGGAAGACCTGATCGCAGATCTCAAGCAAGCCCTGGATGGCATCTGACATCGCCTGCAGCGCGTTCGCGTGAACAGCGTTACAGCAGCGCGAAGGCGTCGCGGGTAAGGTTTTCGGGTGTGCCGGCGGTTACACGCACATTGTCTTCAATGCGGATGCCGCCGAATTTTTTCATGCGCTCGATTTTGTCCCAGTTGACAGCGGTCGAGTGCCGCGTGGACTTGAGCTTGGCGAGCAACGAATCGATGAAGTACACGCCCGGCTCGATGGTCACCACGAAGTCCTGCTGCAGAACGCGCGTCATGCGCAAATAGGGATGTCCGGCAGGCCGCGCAATGAACCCGCCGGCCGAATTTTCCATGAACCCGGCGACATCGTGCACCTGCAGACCAATGGGGTGGCCGACGCCGTGTGGCATGAAGGTGCCGGTGACGCCGGTTTCGACCATGGATGCCGGTTCCATCCGCACCAAATCTTGTTCCTGCAGGATTGCTGCGATGCGCGCGTGCGTATCGAGATGGATTTCTGGATACGGCTTGCCGGGTCGCACCTGATCACACAATTGCTGTTGTGCAGCGTCCATCGCATCAATGAGCAGCTGGAACTCGGCGTCGTCAGCGCCATAAGTGCGTGTGATATCGGCGGCGTAGCCGTTGACCTGGGCTCCCGCGTCGATCAGAAATGAATAGTGCCGCTGCGGCCTGTCGCTGCGTTGGTATTGGTAGTGCAAGATCGCGGCGTGTTCGTTGAGCGCAACGATATTGCCGTATGGCAGCTCCAATTCGGTTTGACCGGCCGCCGCACAATAGGCACGGTGGAGGTCCATTTCGGATACGCCCGCTGCAGACACTCCGCTTTGAAACAGCGTCGCAGCCGCTGCATGTGCCCGCGTGGCGCGCTGCGAAGCCAGGCGCATATTGGCCAGCTCGTAAGGCGTTTTTACGCTGCGCATGAAGTGCAGGTAGTTGATGACGGGTTCCGGATTATTGGGTTCGACGTCGCCTAGCGCGCTGCCCGATTCGCCAATGATCGCGCTGCGTCCAGATCGGGGCAGGTGCTGAACGGCGTGCTTCGGGTCGTGAATCACTCGCACATCGAAGTGCTCCAACCAGTAGCCCGATGGCGCCGATGGCGTTTCGTGCCAATAGTCATCCGGCTGGTAGTAGACCAGCACCGGTTTGTTACCCGGAGTGAGCGCAATCCAGCAGTCCGGGTGACGCGTCAGCGGCAGCCAAGCCTTGAACAGCGGATTGACGCAATAGGGGTAAGGCATGTCGTCAAGAAAGCGGTACGACTGTCGACCGGAAGCAATCAGCAGATGGTCGAACCCGGCGACGGCGAGTGCGGCCGTGGCGCGTTCAATCACGGTTCGCAGGTGATCCGGATACAGGCGGGCGAGTTCATCGCTCATGTGGTTTTCTCTGCAGACTAAAGTGCCATTGTGATGCAGCTCGCACACGCTGGGTAGCGTGCGCTATGGCCGACTTCAATTGAGCTGTTAGCCCAGGAGAGCGCGCACGCACAGTGAGGGTTTTCGCTGCGCTGGCCCAAAATCGCTGCGCACAACCCGTGTTGCTAGCCTCGCTCCTCTCGATCCAGCCACGCATCGATCGCATCAAGGTCCTGTGCGGAGATATCGATGATGCGAAATCCAGACCAGTATTGGCCAGGCAAGGCCGAGGGCGCCGTCCACTGCTCGTGAACGCCGACTTCGATCTGCACGGGCAGGCCACGTGCGTCGGGCAAGTGCAAACTGAATTGATAGAGTGCATTGTCGCGCATGCGCTGCTCGGCGATCAGCATCATGCCGTCCACCGACAGATCACCGATGCGGCCGATACTTTGTCCGGTCATGGTATCGACCACGGGCATTGATTCGTCCGCCTTGCGGCGCTTGTTGCGGCGCGTTTCGGTCATGGGTTGGCCACTCCCGCTTCCGCGTCGGGAATCGCAATCTTTTTGAGCGTGCGCACAATTGCGCCCCAGGCGCGATCGATCAGGCTCTCGCGCTTGTCTTCCGTGATCCTTGCGCGCTTGCTTTGGATCTCCTGCGCCAGGGTGTCCAATGACATTTCTTCAGCACGCGCGCCACGCTGATTGACGAAAAGACAGCGACCACTGAGTGGGCTAAACCAGCTCAACTTGCGCGGGTGCCAGATACCGCCCGGAGACAACATTTCAAACCAGGTACCGTAAGGAATGCCCTTCAGTCGTTCCACAATTTTTAGCGCTTCCTCGTCCAGCGGTTGCGCTGGTTCGGCACGACTGGGCAGGGCCTTTTCTTTGCTGTCGCCAGATTCCTCTCCGAAGCGCGCCTTGGCACGCAGCTTGGCGGCGACCTCGGTCAATGTTTCCGGGTCATCATTTTGCGCAGCACGCTCGTTATCAAACAGCTTGCCGATCACTGACTGCACATCTTCCAGGTGGAAGCCGACCTGCGAAAGCCCGGACTCGACCTCGGAGCGCAACTGCGGAGCCTCCGGCTGACGCGGCAGATCTCCCTCAACCTGTCGACCGAGGTCAGATTGCAACAGGCGATCGACCACCGCAAGGCGACGCTGGAAGGCCTCAGAGTGTTCACCGGAACGCAGGATGGTCAGCGCCAACACGTCGGCCCATGCTTGCTCGAGCAAAGTACGAATCAGCGCGCGCGGCTTGAGACCCTTGATTTTTTCGGCGATAGCCGCAGAAGCCGCCTTGCGCGCCAACTCGAGTTTCTCGCGACCTTTCACGGCTTCGACATTGCGCTTCTCGGCCACTTCGGACTTGCGCACCAGGGTATGCAAGTGACGCGCGAAATCGCCCAGCAGATCCTCGAAGACATTGATGTCACTCTCGAACTCGTTGGTGACGCGATCAACGACCACCTGCATCTTCTCGACCAGGCCGCGATCCTGCTCCTCCTCGCCCATGTAGTAGAAGCTGCCTTCGGCAAGTGCGTTGAGCAGTTGCCGTGCTGGATGCGAGCGTCGCGAGAAGAAACTCTTGTCGCGCAACGCTACGCGCATCACTGGCACCTGCAGCTGACTCATCAGCTGCTGCACCGGTTCCTGTGTGCGACCCTCCTTGGCAAGATTGTCGAACAGCATGCCGACCAGATCGATGGTGTCGGCGTCTTCTTCCGGCAGGCGCGGCTGCTTTCCCTGCGGAGTTACTTGCCGCAGCTGATTGAGCATGTCCTGCTTGATGTGCGCAGTGGTGCGCGCGATGAGCTTGCCGCCGATCGCCAGCTTGGCAGATGGCTGCGACTGCAGTATGCCGAGCACCGACTGGATGTCGTCGCTTTCCACCACGTGCGCGTCGCCGGCGGGCGTGCTTGCGGTCATGCCCAACGCAGTGCGCCGGCCAGCGAGCAGCTCACGCAGCGTGCTGAACATCTGCCGGTCTTGCGAGTCGTTAGTGGCGGGCGCTGTGGGCGCTGTCTGTGGGCTGCCTGGCCAGCCGGTCATCGGCCGGCCGAATCCACCGACCAGAAACTCGTCATCGCCGGGTCTGCTCTGGCCGGCGCTGCTGATGCCAAAGGACTGCCCCGCTGGGTTGGTCGGAAGTTCGTTGTTTGCCGGCGGTCGATTCGCTGGTGGTGTAATCGAGGCTACCCGCGGGACTTCGTTGGCAGCCGATTCGCCTCCCTTCCACTCGCCGGTAGCTGCCCGCGGTTTGGGCAAGGACCAGCCGCTTTGTGCTGTCGAAAGTGGAGGCGCGCCGGGAACCGGGGCAGGTGCGGACGCAGCCGCCGCCGCCGCAGCCGCAGCTTGGGACTGCGCCTCGTCAGTCGCGGCCTTTTGCGTAGCGCCCGGTGTCTGCGGGCCGCTACCTTCACGGCGAAGTCGCGGCGCGCTCATGACCAGGTTGGGCAAGATGTGACTTTCGATCAGGTACTTGTTTACGCCGTCATAAATCGCTTCGATTTCTTGCATGACATGGCGATCGAATACCTTGAACAGCAGATGGCGGTGTTCGGCTGGCAATTCGAACCCATCCATGGATAGCCGCAGGCATTCGCACAGTCGTTGCGGGCCAATTGGCAAATCTTCTGGCTCGAACGCCGGCATCGCCACCAGCACGGCGAAGCGTTGGCCGAGCGCGAACAGCTTCTGGCTGAGCTTGATTTCGGCACGGCTGGCCGCTTCCAGCAGGGCCAGTGACTCCTCGAATTCGCTGGCATCCACCAAAGTGAGCGCATCGCGTTGGTTGCTGCGCGCCCGGCTGAACGCCGGAGCCTCGCGCGTACCGGCACAGTCGGCCAGCGCCCCCTCCAGATGCATCAGGAAGCGCGGCGCGATATCGGCGCGCGTGCGGCGTATTTCACGCAATGACTCAAAACAGCGTTGTTGCTCCTCATTGCTGCGCGATTGTTCAGCCATGCGAAACAATGCCTGCTCGTACTCGTTGAGCGTGTGCCGCAGCGCGCGTTCCAGCTCGCCCGCAAGGTGCGCAAAGACGCCCTCAAGCGCGGCGCGCGGCCTGGGCAAGAATGGCCGATCCTTCAATGAGGATGGCGTTTCCTTGGGCGTAGCGCGCGAAGTTGAACTGGAACCGGGGGCGTTCATGACAATTCCTGACGAAGGGGGATGATTCTAGCCGGCAATTTTCTCCGCTTGTACGGCCTGATGCACGGTGAATTGAATAGCATTGTGACGCACGGGCCAACCACATGCACCCGCGGCGCTATCGCAGCGGGTGCATACCGACCATCAGTTGTCGGCGACGATGGCAATCACGCCCGAGCGATCCAAAGTGTTGTAGCCGTGTGCCAGCTCGTAGGGCTTGTCCAAGGCATTGTCGATGCGGGCTTCGACGCGCCATACACGGTTGAACACCAAAGCGGCGCGCAGGTTGAGCAGGCCATACCCGGGCAGGGACGCAGCAAAGTCCTCGCGATCGGATACCAGCAGAAACTCGCCACCCAGCGACAGGCCATTGTCAAAGCGGTAGTCAGCGACGCTGGTCCATTTCCGCCCCGGGCGACGCAGCAGATCGCTGCCGGTAATCGCGTTCTGCGCGTCCTGCAAGGTGATGCTGTTGCGGAAGCTCCAGGCGTCCAGATCGAGGAAATGCGTCAATTCGATGCCCTTGATCTCGGCGCGGGCGATGTTCTCCGCTTGAAACGTATTGCCGCCAGTGAACGAAATCAGATCGCGAATTTGCGAAGAGAACGCCTGCAGCTGCAGCGTCTGACCTTCGCCCAGTTCAAATTGAAGGCCAAGTTCGAGGCTGCGCGACCGCTCCGGGTCAAGCTCCGGGTTGCCGGCAAACAGGCCGCCGAATCCGGGCGAAAACTGCTCGTTTAGATTGGGCGCACGAAATCCCTCGCCATAATTGACCAACAATTGCGCCGAATCGGTGACTCGCCAGCCCCAGGCCGCCTGGATACTGGTGTCGTCGCCGAATTCGCTATTGTCGTCATGACGCGCCGCCATTTCGAAATCGTGCGCTTCCTGTTTGCGTCGGTAGCCGAGGTGCAGCGCACGATTATTGCGACGTTCATCGATGATCGCGCTGTTGTCGAAGCTGGAAATATCGCGGCCATGTTCCTGCACATAGTTGACGCCGGCATGCAGCGTCGAATTCTCATCCAGCGCCAACTGGTTTTGCCAGTCGAGCGTGCGTCTGCGCGAATCGAAAATGCTGAAATAGGCCGCGGTTTCGAGCCGATCAGAGGCGCTACCAAGCGCAAGCCGATGCGACCAGGTCGAACTGATGTCGCCGCTCAGACTCAGGCCGATGGCCGTGTTCTCGGCCAAGGTGAGACCTTCGTCGAACTCGGCTTGGGCGTCGGTACGCAATGCAGTGAGCGCCAGCTTTTGCGCGCCGATGTCGGTTTCGGCGCGAACACTGGCGTGCTCGTTCTCGTAGCCATCGCGGTCGGCATTGAACGAAAAGCCGTATTCGTTTTGCGCTGAGACGCCGTCGGTTTCATTGCGTCCCACGGTAAATCCAAGCATTCCGTGTTTGCCGCGCAGCGCGGCGCTCGCATTCGCGGTCAGCGTGCCGTGGGTACCTGCGCCCGCCCGCACCGACCAGTTTTTCGGCTGGCGAGTGAAAATCTGGATGACGCCGCCGATTGCCTCGGAACCCCAGTAGGCCGCCTGCGGACCACGCACGATTTCAATACGTTCAATCTGCGCGATCGGCAGATGCGCGCAGTCGTAGGCGCCAGACAGCAGCGAAGACACGCGCACGCCATCGATCAATACCAAAGTGTGATTTGAGTTGCTGCCACGCAGAAACAGCGATGTGCTCTGTCCGCTGCCGCCGGTGCGGGCCAGGTCGACTCCGGGCTGCAGGCGCAACAGCTCGAGCAGATCTGGAGCCTGGCTGCGCTCGATGTCCTCGCGTGTGATGACACTCACCGTAGCGAGGGTGTCGTCAACGGTTTCGGCTATGCGCCGAGCAGTGACCAGGACTTCGTCCTGGCTTGCTGGGACAGACGCGTCACCATCAGCGGCGAAGACCGGCAGCGCAGCAACCAAGGCCGCGCAAAGAATGGAAAGATGTATTGTGTTCATTGAAGCTCCAAAGCTCACCCGCTGTTGATGATTGGGGCAAGGTGGGAGCAGATGAAGACGTTCCGCAGCACGAAACGCGCGGCAGGCGACCCCATCATCGCCCGCCGCGATGCCTCAGGTTGTCGTCAGGCCGGTCTCCGGGCTGGGCCGCGATATCACCGGTGATCACCGGTGATATCAGTTCTTCACCTTCCCGCTTGCGCAGTGGTGACTGAAGAACGTTCGAACCTTACCGTTGCGGGGGCAGCGCCGGATTTGCACCGGCTTCCCGTTTCACCCGTTGCTACGGGCACCTGACTGCAGTCAGTCTAGCAGTGAACCGCGACGGCACTCTTGCGCTCAGGAAACCTCTGAACGAGTCCGGAGCCGCGATAGCCCCCTGAGTCAGGGGGCGAAAAACCGCAGGTTTTTTGGGGTTTGGCGCGCAATACGCAGTGTGGCGAAGACGACGTCGTGACTTATTCAGACCTTCCTTAACTGAGCTACGCGAATGCATCAGGGTAAGAACAGCTCGATCAGGTTGTTGAGAAAGCGGCTGCCCAGTTCGCTGGGGCGCCAACGGCCAACGGCGATTTCTTCAAGCCAGCCCTGCTTCTGAGCCTGTCCGAGTTGCGCAGCGATCTGCCCGCGGGCAAGCCCGGTCATCGTTTCGAATTGTCCGATATCGAAGCCTTCGTTGAGCCGCAGCGCATTGAGCATGAATTCGAAAGGCAGTTGTTCGCTGGTGATTTCACTCATGCCACCGAGGCGTGCCGGTGTGGTCGCATGCTCGAGGTAGACGCGCGGGCTTTTGACTTTCCAAGGGCGCAGGATGCGCTGCCCATCCGCATCGCTGATCTTGGCGTGCGCGCCAGCGCCGATTCCGAGGTAATCGCCGAAGCGCCAGTAATTGAGATTGTGCTGGCAGCGGTGATCGCGGCTGGCATAGGCCGAGACTTCATACTGCGCAAATCCTGCAGAGGCGAGCAAGGCCTGGCATTGCTCCTGCATGTCCCAGGCAGTGTCATCGTCGGGCAGCTTCGGCGGATGTGCCGCAAATACGGTGTTGGGTTCCAATGTCAGCTGATAGTGCGAGAGGTGCGTTGGGCCGAGCAACATCGCCTGCTCGACATCGAACAACGCCTGCTCGATGTGTTGCTCGGGCAGCGCATACATCAGATCGATATTGATTTCGGCGATGCCAGCGTTCTGTGCTTCGGCGACCGCGCGCCGTGCTTCGTCTGTGTCGTGAATGCGTCCCAGGCGCTTGAGCGCTGCGTCATTGAAGCTCTGTACTCCGAAGCTTACGCGGTTGACGCCGGCACGCGCGTAGCCATCGAAGCGACCGTGCTCGATCGTGCCGGGATTGGTCTCCAGTGTCGTTTCGCACGCGGTATCGATGTGCAGGCGCGAGCGCGCGCCATCAAGTATCCGTGCAATCGAATCGACTGAAAACAGGCTGGGCGTGCCACCGCCGAAGAAGACGGTCTGAATGTGACGCTCGCGCATCCACGGAAACTGCTCAAGATCCGCGTCCAGATCGGCGAGTAGTGCATCGACGTATGCCAGCTCCTGCGAAGCTCCGCGCTGCTCGTGGGAATTGAAGTCGCAATAGGGGCACTTTTTTACGCACCACGGAATATGGATGTACAGCGAGGTTGGCGGAGTGGTAAGCATGAAAGATTGTAGGCGCTTTTCGGGACGCGGAATGATCAGGTTCGTAGTTGAAGGCAGCCACGCAGCGCATTGCTCATTGATCGTTTCCGGCGCAGCAGGGCATGCGCTTCGCGGCTTGCTCCGCTCCTACAATTGGGCGAGGAGTGCTGCCAATGCGCGTCCGCGATGGCTGATGCGGTTCTTGACCGCAGGGTCGAGGCTTGCTGCGGACACATTGGATTCGGGATCGAAAAAAATCGGGTCGTAGCCGAAGCCACCGCTGCCGCTGCTTTCACGAAGAATGCGTCCGTACCAGCGACCCTCGGCGATCAGCGGCTGCGGATCATCGGCGTGGCGCAACAACACGAGCACCGAATAGAAGCAGGCACCGCGCTGCGTATCGGGTACATCGCGCATTTCGTGCAGCAGTTTGGCGATGTTGCGGCTGCTGTCGCCGTGCACCCCCGCGTAGTGTGCGGTGATCAGTCCCGGTGCGCCATTCAGGGCATCCACGATCAGCCCGGAATCGTCCGCTAGCGCGGTCATGCCCGATGCACGACACGCGTTGCGCGCTTTTATCAACGCATTTTCGACAAAGGTCAGGCCGCTTTCTTCGGCGTCGGCGATGCCCAGGTCCGACTGCGGGACAAGCTCAATCGTGGTGCCCGAAAGTACGTCACGAATTTCGTCGAGCTTGCCGCGATTACCCGTGGCTACGACCCATCGCATCACTGCGCGAGCGCCTCGCGCTGCTTCTGCAACAAGGTGCCGATGCCATGCTGCGCCAGACCCAGCATGCGATCCAGCTCATCGCGGCGGAACGCGTGTCCCTCTGCGGTGCCCTGCAGTTCGATGAATCCGAGTCCGTCGTTCATCACCACATTCATGTCGGTTTCGCAGGCCGAATCTTCGGCGTAGTCAAGATCCAGTACTGCCAGTGATTGCCAGATGCCCACCGACACCGCGGCCACTTGTCCGTAGATCGGATCGCGCTTGATCGCACCACGTTTTTGCAGTGTGCGTACAGCATCGACCAATGCGACATACGCGCCAGTAATTGCGGCAGTGCGGGTGCCGCCATCGGCTTGCAGCACATCGCAGTCGAGCGTGATGCTGCGCTCGCCCAGCGCGGCGCGATCGACAACCGCGCGCAAAGCACGTCCGATAAGCCGCTGAATTTCCAGAGTGCGCCCGCCTTGCTTGCCGGATGCAGCCTCGCGTTGGTTGCGACTGTTGGTGGCGCGCGGCAGCATGCCGTACTCGGCCGTGACCCAACCTTCGCCCTTGCCGCGTAAGAACGCAGGCACCTTTTCCTCGACGCTGGCGGTGCACAACACCTTGGTGTCACCGAAGCAGACCAATACCGATCCTTCTGCGTGGCGGGTGTAATGGCGTTCGATCCGGACTTCGCGCAACTGGTCCGGGGCGCGGCCACTGGGTCGGGTGGATTGCGTGATGGCGTTTGTGTCAGTCATGGTGATCATGGGAATGCGAGGCGCGAAAGCGTACCATTGCCGACCCTCGAACAAGGACGCGCCCGCCATGATTCGTAGCATGACTGCATATGCCAGTGCTGAAGGGCAGACTCTGCGCGGCCGTCTGGTGTGGGAGCTGCGCTCGGTCAATCATCGTTATCTGGAGATGAGTTTTCGCATGCCGGAGGAGTTCCGAGCGCTTGAAGGCAAGCTGCGCGAGCTGATCGAGAAGCGTGTGTCGCGCGGCAAGGTCGACATCAACCTGCGCTATCGCGGCACGCCGACGCCGGGTCGACTGACATTGGATGCGGGACTTCTGGCTTCACTTCGCCAGCTGGAGCAGGAGGTAGCCGTTGCGCTGCCTGGGGCGGTGCCCGCGAGTCGATTTGAGATTCTGTCATTCCCGGGTCTGGTGGTGGAGTCGGACCTCGACCAGACCAGTTTGTTCGACGGCGCCATTGCGCTTTTTGAGACCGCGCTGGATGACTTCATCGCTACGCGAACCCGCGAAGGCGAGCGATTGCGAGCGGTAATGCTGGATCGTCTGGACGCGATCGCAGCAGTGGTCAAGCTGGTGCGCGAATGGCTGCCGGATATTCGCCTGGGTCTGCGACAGAAACTGGAAACCAAGCTCGCTGACCTTAAGCAACCGTTGGATCCGGGGCGACTGGAGCAGGAATTGCTGCTCTATCTACAGAAACTCGATGTGGATGAGGAGATCGAACGTCTCGGTTCGCACATCGCGGAAGCCCGGCAGCGTTTGAAATCATCCGAAGCGGTCGGTCGCCGTCTCGATTTTCTGATGCAGGAGTTCAACCGTGAATCCAATACCCTGGGATCGAAATCGGTGGACAACCGCACCACCCAGGCTGCGGTGGAGTTGAAAGTTTTGATCGAGCAGCTGCGCGAACAGGTCCAGAACATCGAATAGGGAGTGCACCGTGAGTGGTAGTCTCTACATTGTGGCGGCACCTTCTGGCGCCGGAAAATCGACCCTGGTCAACGCGTTGTTGAATCGCGAGCGTGGAATCAAGCTGTCTATCTCGTACACCTCGCGCGGGCCACGGCCCGGTGAGCAGGACGGTGTGCATTACCATTTCGTCAGTAGCGCAACCTTCATGGAGATGGTCGATCGCGGCGAGTTTTTCGAATACGCCATTGTCCACGGTGATCTGAAGGGCACGGCGCGCAGCGCAGTAGAGCAGCAGCTCGCCCAGGGCGTCGATGTATTGCTGGAGATCGATTACCAAGGTGCCCGTTTGGTGCGGCATCTGATGCCCGAGGCGATCAGCATTTTTATCTTGCCGCCGTCGCGCGAAGAGTTGGAACGCAGACTGCGCAGTCGTGCCCAGGACTCGGAAGCAGTCATCAAACGTCGGCTCAATGGCTCGCGTGCCGAAATTGGCCACGCGCATGAGTTCGACTACATCATCGTGAATGATGACTTCGAGCGCGCCCTTGAGGACCTCTCAACGATCGTGCATGCCTCCCGCCTGCGCCAGCGCGTGCAGTCGGAGCACTTGAAAACTCTGGTCGACCGTCTGTTGTCCTGATCGCGACGGCATGCTGATGGATAACGAGTGGCCGCTGCCGGGCAATGGGAGTCGGCCGAGCGGTACTCGTGTGCGCCTCAGTGGGTTACGACAACGATTGCGGAACATGGCGCAAGATACTGATTTCAATGATAATTGCGCCCTCGGGACGCGGTCTGCTATCCTGCACGACCAGCTAATCTGCTGATTCTTCAAGAGATTCAGGAACCCGTATGGCACGCATTACCGTAGAAGACTGCCTCGAAGTGGTCGAAAATCGATTTGAACTGGTGCTGATGGCCACGAAACGTGCGCGTCAGTTGTCCAAGGGCGCGCAGGCGCTGATTGAGTCCGACAATGACAAGCCCACGGTCACCGCGTTGCGCGAAATCGCGAGCGGCAAGATCACCCAGGACTTGCTCGCCCAGATCGATCGCCAGGAGCGCGAACGCGCCGAGCGCGAAGCACTGGAATGGGCAGCACAGGAAGTGGCTGACGACGATTTGTCCAAAGGCGACGATCTCTGATGCCGCACGCCGCCGCTTTTCATTGTCGTAGCTCCAGTATAGCCTGACCCTGGAGTCGACCATGGAAGCGGTGGCGACATCTGTCGCGGTCCCCGCCTCCGGATATCCGGCAGAGTGGCACGCGCTTGATCAGAAGCTTGCCGAGTACCTTCCGGTTGATGCGCGGCAGATGGTTTTTCGCGCATTCGAGGTAGGTGACCGCGCCCACCATGGCCAGACCCGTCGCAGTGGCGAGGCCTATATCACCCATCCGCTCGCTGTGGCCGGAATCCTCGCCGAGCTGCGGCTTGATGGCGAAGGCATTTGCGCCGCGATCCTGCACGATACGTTGGAAGACACCGACGTCACCCGCGCCGAGTTGGAGACCATGTTTAGTCCGGCGGTCGCTGACCTGGTCGATGGTGTGACCAAACTCGACCAGGTGAAATTTCAGAGCCGTCAGGAAGCCAATGCGGAGAGTTTCCGCAAGATGGTGATGGCGATGTCGCGCGACCTGCGCGTCATTCTGATCAAGTTGGCTGATCGTCTGCACAACATGCGTACGATCGGCTCGATGAGCCCCGACTCGCGCCAGCGCATCGCGATCGAGACACTCGAAATCTATGCTCCAATTGCGCAGCGTCTGGGCATGAACCGGATCAAGGCTGAGCTGCAGGATCTGGGCTTCGCTGCGCTGCATCCGATGCGGCATCGTGTGCTGGCCCAGCGCGTCGCCGTCAGCTATGGCAGCCGCCAGGAAGTCGTCAACCGCATCCATCAGCAGATCATCGCCCAATTGGATCGGGAGAACATCAGTTGTCGCATCGTCAGCCGCATAAAGTCGCCCTACAGCATCTATTCCAAGATGCGCGGCGAACGCAAAACCCTGGCGCAGGTGATGGACGTATTTGGTGTGCGAGTGGTGGTGCCAGAAACCATGCAGTGCTACATGTCGCTCGGACTTGTGCATGGTTTGTTCAAGCCGCATGAAGGCAAGTTTCGCGATTACATCGCCATCCCAAAGAACAACGGCTACCAGAGTCTGCATACTGTGCTGTTTGGGCCTTCGAGTACGCCGATTGAAGTGCAGATTCGCACTGAAGATATGGATCTTCTCGCCGAGCGCGGCATTGCGGCGCACTGGGCCTACAAAACCGACGCGGCTTCGGGCAATGCGGCGCAATCGCGGGCACGCGCCTGGGTCAGCAGTCTGGTCGATGCTGGCGAGAACAGCGGCTCGCCGTTGGAGTTCGTCGAAAGTGTAAAAGTCGACCTGTTTCCGGACGAGGTCTATCTGTTCACGCCCAAGGGCGACATTCTGGCGTTGCCGCGCAATGCCACTGCGCTCGACTTTGCCTACGCTGTGCACACACATGTTGGCGACCACGCAGTGGCGGCGCGGGTCGACCGCAAACTGGTGCCATTGCGCACTCGCCTGGTCAGCGGGCAGGCGGTTGAGATCATCACCGCTGCCAGCGCGCAGCCGCAGATCGGCTGGCTCGACTTTGTCGTTTCCAGTCGCGCGCGCACGGCGATTCGGCATTCACTCAAGCAGATGCAGCATGAGGACGCAATCGAGATCGGACATCGCCTGCTGGATCGAGCGCTGGAGTCACTCGGCGCCTCCCTGGATAATCTTCCAGCCGGCGCGCTTGATGCGTACCTGGGCGAACAGCGCCTGCGTCGCCTGGAAGAACTCCTGGCCGAAATCGCATTGGGTAATCGCATGCCCGAACAAGTGGCGCGCGCGCTCTTGCGTGACGAATCAAAGCCCGAAACGCTGCAGATGCGCACCCCACGGGAAAAAATCCTGATCTCGGGTGCCGAACGTGGCGTGATCAGTTTTGCCAACTGTTGTCATCCGGTGCCGGGTGACGAAGTGTTCGGTTTTCTTTCCGCAGGCAAAGGAATCGTCGTGCACCAGCAAGAGTGTCCGAATGTGCCTGAGCTGCGCAAATCGCCGGAGCGCTGGATTCAGATCGCTTGGGACCGCCAGGTGAAGGGCGATTTCAAGGTGGCGCTCAAGGTGATCGTCGATAACAAGCCCGGCGTGCTGGCTACCGTGGCGGCGGCGATTGCGGAGCGCGATTCCAATATCGACACGGTGGAATACCAGGAGCGTGACCTGAGTACCGCGACCATGCTGTTTGTGATCGAGGTGAAGAGTCGCAAACATCTGGCCGACGTGGTGCGGCGCGTGCGGCGGGCTTCAGTCGTGCACGGAGTCACCCGCTTCATCGGCTGACGCAGTGCAGTTTTTTCTGCAAGATCGTGCGTCGTGCTTGTCGGCGTCGTCCACAACAGACAGAATCCTCGTCCCCATGTCTGGAAATTTTCCATGTCGCGCTCGATCATCAGCACTGAACACGCGCCGGCGGCAATCGGCACTTATTCGCAGGCGATACGCTGTGGCAACACCGTATATCTGTCCGGACAGATTCCGCTCGATCCTGCAACCGGTCAGCTGGTCGAGGGGCCGATCGCGGTGCATATTCAACGCGTATTTGAAAATTTGCGCGCGGTTTGTCGCGCGGCCAGCGGCGATCTGTGCGACATCGTGAAACTCAACGTGTACCTTGCCGACTTTGGCAATTTCGCTGAGGTCAATCGCATCATGGCCACCTTTTTCGAGGCCCCATATCCGGCCCGGGCCGCTATCGGAGTTGCGTCCCTGCCGCGCTCAGCAGCGGTGGAGATGGATGCGGTAATGGTTCTGGATAACTAGGACGCAGACGAATCTGCGATGCAAGAAGGCTCAACACCGGGATTGGAGCCAGTATCGACGTTGCGAGGCGTCGGACCGGCCAACGCGCAGGCGCTGGAGCGTCTGGGCATCCGCTGCCTGCAGGATCTTTGGTTCCATCTGCCAGTGCGCTATGAAGATCGGACCCGGCTAACGCCGATTCGCGAACTTGTCGTTGGCAAAGTGGCCCAGGTCGAAGGTGTGGTCAGTGGCGTTGAACGTTCATTTCGTTTTCGCCCGCTGCTGCGTGTTGCGATCGACGATGCATCCGGCGCCACCCTGATGCTGCGCTTTTTTCATTTTCGCGCGCAACAGGTCGACGCGTTTGAGCCCGGCGCACGTTTTCGGGTGTTTGGCGAGGTGCGCCAAGGTGCGCAAAGTCTGGAAATCGTCCATCCGGAATACAAGCGGCTTGCCTTCGACGCGCCGCTGGATACCGCATTGACGCCGGTCTATCCGGCAACCGAGGGACTCGGGCAGAAAAGCATCCTGCGTCTGGTTCGCGATTCCCTGCGCCTGATGCCATCCAGCGCGGAGTTGGACGTGCTGCCGGAAGCGCTGCGCAAGCGCTTGGATCTGGGTGACCTGCGCGCAGCATTGTGGAAGGTGCATGCGCCTTCCGCAGAAGACGACATCGGCGCACTAATGGATGGCAGCCATCCGGCGCAGCGACGATTGGCGATCGACGAGTTGCTGGCGCATCAGCTGAGTATGCGCCGGTTGCGGCACAGCATCCGCATGCAGCCGGGTGCCCGCCTGCTTGCGAAGTCGTCGCGTCGCGAGCCGTTGCTGGCTGCCCTGCCGTTTCAATTGACCGACGCACAGCTGCGCGTGCTGGCGGAGATCGACAACGATCTGCTGCAGTCGTCTCCGATGCTGCGTCTGGTTCAGGGTGATGTGGGATCGGGAAAGACAGTAGTAGCGGCATTTGCTGCACTGGTAGCGATTGACGGCGGGTTCCAGGCGGCGCTGATGGCGCCGACTGAAATTCTCGCCGAACAACATCTGCGCAGCTTCTCGCAGTGGCTGGAACCACTGGGAGTGCGTGTCGCTTGGCTGACTGGAAAAGTGCAGGGGCGTGCGCGTGACAAGGTGCTGGCTGAAATCGCTGGTGCTGCCGACTTGATCATTGGCACCCACGCGCTGATGCAGGAGGCGGTGAGTTTCCGCCGACTGGGTCTGGTGGTGATCGACGAACAGCATCGCTTCGGCGTGCACCAACGCCTGGCGCTACGTGAGAAGGGTATTGATGGCAACAACGTTCCACATCAACTGGTGATGACCGCGACGCCCATTCCGCGCACCTTGGCGATGGCGGCGTATGCGGATCTGGATACATCGGTTATCGATCAGCTGCCACCCGGGCGAACGCCGGTGCGGACAGTGGCATTGAAGGCAGTAAGGCGCGATGAAGTGATCGAGCGCATTCGCATTGGTTGTGGCGAGGGGCGGCAAGCCTATTGGGTCTGTCCGCTGATTGAGGAGTCCGAACAGCTTGAAGCGCAGGCGGCAGAAGTCACCTTCGATCATTTGCGTTCGGTGCTGCCGGAATTACATATCGGTCTGATCCACGGCCGCCTGCGACCGAAGGAAAAGCGGGCAGTGATGGATCGCTTCAAGAACGGCGAGCTCAATCTGCTTGTAGCCACCACCGTTATCGAAGTGGGAGTTGATGTTCCCAATGCCAGTCTGATGGTTATCGAGAACGCAGAGCGCATGGGCTTGGCGCAGCTGCACCAGTTGCGGGGTCGCGTCGGACGTGGCACGGCACAATCGAGTTGTGTATTGCTCTACCAGTCGCTGTCGGAACTGGCCCGCGAGCGTATCCGCGTGATGCGTGAGACCAACGACGGGTTTCGTATTGCCGAGAAAGATCTGGAGCTGCGCGGTCCCGGCGAAATGCTGGGTACCCGTCAAACCGGGATGATCGCATTTCGAGTCGCCGATCTATCGCGACATGGTGCCGAGTTGCCCGCGTTGCGCGACGCAGCGGAGTGGCTGCTGCAGCACGCTCCGGCTGCGGCCGATACCTTGATCGCTCGCTGGATCGGCGCTGGTGCGCGGTTTGCTGAGGCGTGAATAGACTGCGTACCATCGTTGCCAGACTGGGCGCAGCGTGGCGCATTGCGCAGGTCAAAGCGTTCGCAATGCGCTTGCAGAGTTGCCCGATGTGCGGCCCGAGCTTGCTGCTGCGACTCGCCGATACCGAGATGGGCGTGCGCTGCCTGCGCTGCGCCGCAAGCCCGGTGCATATGTCGCTGGCCAGCGTTGTGTTGAACGAGTGTCCCCATTTGGCGCGCTCGACCGTGTATGAATTGTCTTCGCGCGGCGCCTGGGTCGAGTACTTGAAGCGCAAGGTTTTGGCATTGACCCTGTCTGAGTACATGGAAGACCTCGCCGGCACCGAACTTGATGACTCGGTGCGTTGCGAAAACGTCGAACGGCTCAGCTTCGCCGCCGAGCGTTTTGATCTGGTTACTTGCTCGGACGTGTTCGAGCACGTCGCCGATGATCGTGCCGGATTCGCCGAGGTGCTTCGGGTACTGAAGCCGGGTGGCGCATTCGTTTTCACCGTACCTCTCGGCACCGAAGCAGCGGTCACCGTCGAGCGTGCGCGGCGTGCCGTCGACGGAAGCATTGTGCACCTGTTGCCGCCTGAGTATCACTGTGACCACTTGCGTGGCGTCCGGCGGGTGCTGAGTTTCCGTGACTACGCCGGGGACCTGCCGCAACGCCTGCGCAGCGTCGGGTTTGACGCTGCCAGGATCGTGCGGCAGCCGGCAGACAGGTGGTGGGGATGGGCGCGGGCGGTTATCGTGGCGCGCAAGCCGGAGCTAATCCAATGACGCTTTACCGCCATCATCTGCTGATCGACACTGACCCGGGCGTCGACGATGCCCTCGCCATCCTGATTGCGTTTGCACAGCCTGACGTGCGGGTCATCGCGCTGACCATCGCTGCCGGCAATGTCGGATTGACGCACACAATACGTAATGCGCTCAAGCTCTTGCAGGTGATCGGTGCCGAAACGCCAGTCTTTGCAGGTGCAGGCGCACCATTGGTGCAGCCGGCCGATGATGCAGCGTTCGTGCATGGTCTCGATGGCTTCGGCGACATCGGCTATACCGACTCCGCGCGCGTGGCACAGAGCGAACACGCAGCACTGGCGATGATCCGCCTGAGTCATCAGCATCCCAACGAACTCACCTTCGTGATGCTTGGTCCACTGACCAATCTTGCGCTTGCAATCAGCCTGGATCCGGCACTGCCATCACGCGTGAAGCGATTGGTGATTATGGGCGGGGCGGTCACCGGTCGCGGCAACGTCGCGCGCATTCCCGTGGAATTCAACACCGGGTTTGACCCCGAGGCGGCGCACATCGTCTTTTCGCGCTGGCCGTCGTTCGATCTGGTCGATTGGGAGGCTACGCTCGCACACGGCATTCCATTCGCCGAGTCCGAGCAATGGTTGCAGGCGGCGACCGATTCCGCGCGGTTCTACCAGGCGATATCGCGCAAAACCCGCGACTGGATGCGACGCACGCGCAATGCGGAGGTTTGGGCCGCCGCCGATGCACTCGCCATCGCCGCAACGGTGGCGCCGGATGGCGTGCTGGAATGGGCGTTGAGGCCGGTGGCGGTCGAATTGGACGGCGCATTGACGCGCGGGGCCACGGTCGTGGACTGGTGGCAACGGGGTGAGGCCCCAGCCCAGGCCCGGATTATGCTGCGCTACGATCGTGACCGGTTTGGCCAGCTCATTCGCTCGGGATTGGGCATTGCGACGCCATAATCAGCTGGCGCGCCAAGTTTGCAGAATGCGCTTCGCTACAAGAGTGTCCCGGCACACTTGCCTGAACCAGTGACTCAGAGCTACAATGCCGCCCTTTACTCGGCCGGACCCTCGCCATGAAGCCCAATACACACCCGAAAAGCCATGACGTGGTGTTCCACGACATCTCCTGTGATTTCAAGTTTCTCACTCGTTCGACAATGACGAGCAAAGAAACCGTCAAGTGGGAAGATGGCAAGGAGTACCCGGTCATCAAGGTAGAAACCTCCAGCCAGTCGCACCCGTTCTTCACCGGCAAGCACAAGATCATGGATGCCGGTGGCCGAGTGGACAAGTTCCGCAAGCGCTACGCCAAGTAAATCCGTTTGGCGCTATGCGCCGCACACGATAATCGCCGACGCCGTGTCCCTTGGGAGACGGCGTTTGCATTTGTGCAAGCGTGAAAGTTGGTGACGGGTGGAGAATCTGCGTTCAGTGCCCCGGCGCTCAACTTCGCGCTGACACCACCGCATGCGATAATTGGAAAGTACGCCGCACCGGCATGGGGCCAACGGCGCGGGTTCGAGGCGTTGCGGTCAGATTCGCTGCGCTGACGGATCCGAAATCTGCCGATTCATCAGGAGATAGTCTGTGTCCTCGAATGTGGTGCTGACCCAAAGCGACAGCAATATATCCGCCACTCTGCCGGTACTGACTGGTTCGGTGGGTCCGGCCGCCATCGACATTGGCAAGCTGCACAAAGAAACCGGAATGTTCACCTACGACCCCGGTTTCATGTCGACAGCCAGTTGTCGCAGTGCCATCACCTATATCGATGGTGACGCTGGGGTGCTGCTGTATCGCGGCTATCCGATCGAGCAGCTGGCCAAGCACTCCAATTTTCTCGAAACCTCGTATTTGCTGATCAATGGCGAGCTGCCCAGCTCAGATCAGTTCCGCACCTTTGAGCACGACGTCACGCATCACACGATGATGCATGAGTCGATCAAGACTTTCCTGCATGGCTTTCACTACGACGCACATCCGATGGCAATGCTGTGCGGCACGATCGGTTCGCTGGCGGCATTTTATCACGACACTTTGGATATCGAGGATCCGGCACAGCGCAAGCTCGCCGCGATTCGCCTGATCGCGAAGATGCCGACGATTGCTGCTGCGTGTTATCGCTACACCATCGGCTGGCCGATCCGTTATCCACGCAACAACCTTGAATACTGCACGCGTTTTCTGCACATGATGTTTGAGGTTCCGTCCGAGCCGCTGGACCTGCCCGATGTCGCGGCCAAGGCGCTTGATCTGCTGTTCATCCTGCACGCTGATCACGAACAAAATGCTTCGACATCGACCGTGCGCATGGTCGGTTCCACCGGCGCTAACCCCTATGCCTGCGTTGCCGCCGGTATTGCGGCATTGTGGGGACCGGCGCATGGTGGGGCGAACGAAGCAGTGCTGAAGATGCTCGGTGAAATCGGCACCCCCGATCAAGTCGGAAAAGCCATCGAAAAAGCCAAAGACAAAAACTCCGGTTTTCGCCTGATGGGTTTCGGTCATCGCGTCTACAAGAATTTCGATCCGCGTGCGACCATCATTCGCGAGATGTGCCACAAAGTGCTCAACGCGCTGGGTGTGCAGGATCCCTTGCTTGATGTGGCACTTAAGCTTGAGGAAGCAGCGCTGAAAGACCCGTACTTCATCGAGCGCAAGTTGTACCCCAATGTCGATTTTTACTCTGGTCTCATTTACAAGGCGCTGAAGATTCCGACTGAAATGTTCACGGTCATGTTTGCGATCGCTCGCACTACAGGATGGGTAGCGCACTGGCTGGAGCAGAATCTGACTGCCGATGCCAAGATCGGCCGGCCACGGCAGATTTACACTGGCGCTCCGCCGCGCGACTACACGCATATCATTCAGCGCTGATCCGGCCTTGTTATCCATTGGGAATCACCCCGCTTGGCGTGGCGATTGGGTTTGCGCAGTTTGTCGCGATCGCTTAGTCAATCAGGGCGATTACGGCATCGATGTGGGCGCGTCGCATTGGGCGCTCGGTGATGCGGTCCAGTGGCGCCTGGCGCAGTCCATCGCGATCAAACAGGCTTAGGTCGAACGGCAAATTGTCGGCACTCAGGCGCAAAACCGGAACCAACCCGTCGCGATGCGCATCAAGCCGAATACGCCGCTCGTCCGTGTCAAAAGGAATGTGACGCTCCAACAGCCAGTTCTCCACATCCATTCGATGTTGACAGAACAAGTGCAAGCACACTGCAGAGTGCTGGTCTGCATTTCCTTCGAGTACCGCGCCCACCAACCGTGGATCAAAGCGCTCGAAGAAGCGCATTGCCTCGACGGCAGCCACGCGTCGCTCACGCAGCCAGCGCGGCTGGTCGAGACTCTGAAAGAGTGTCTGATGCTGGTGAAGTGCGGCGTCCACTTCCCGGTTCGAGGGCAGCGCGAATTCACTATCGATACCCATGCGCTCAGCGGCCTTGCGCTTGGCCATCCCATAATCGCGGATGCCTTGTTCGCTGATCAGGCGCGCAGCTTCGACAGCCAGCTGTTGCCGTACGCTGCTCTGGCGGCGCACGGAAGAATTCTTGGGGCGACGATCAGAAGAGGTCAAGGGCCTGTTGCTCGACGTTCTGGTCAGCCCGATTGCCGGCGTCGGTTGCCGATAACTTGAGCAGATCCTCACTCTTGAAGAACTCAAGCACCCCGCCATCATCGCCCCCCTGCAACAGATGGCCGCTCGCGGATATGCGTGCTGTGCTCACTCCCGGCGGGACTTCAAGCGGGGCTTCCGGCACGCCTTCGAGCGCGGCGCGCATGAAGTCGATCCAGATGGGCAGGGCGGTACGAGCGGCGAATTCGCCCTCGCCGAGCGGGCTGAAGTCGTCGTGTCCCATCCACACACTGGCTACCAAGGTGCTGTTGAAGCCCGAAAACCAGGCGTCACGATGGTTGTTGGTGGTGCCGGTCTTGCCACCCAAATCATGCCGCTCCAACACCATCGCGCCGCGACCGGTGCCACGCAAGACCACGTCACGCAGTAGCGAAGTGATCAAAAAGGCGTTGCGTTCATCGATCTTGCGCGGTGCCAGTGAGGTATTTGGTCCCGCTGTCATTTCGGGCGCTGCCGCAGGAATTACGCTTACTGGCGCAGCCGCTGGGCCGTCGTCAAGCAAAGCTGAAAGGTCCTGAGACGATGCATCGTTCGGTCGGAATTCTGCTGTCATGCGCTCGGGACAACGCCGGCAGGCACGCGCTGGGCGCAGCGCGAACAGCTCTTTGCCGCGATCATCTTCTATGCGCGAGACCACGTAGGGGTTGACTAAGTAGCCGCCGTTCGCAAACGTCGCATAGCCCCGGGCGAGACCGACCGGCGACACCGAACTGGTACCGAGCGCCAGCGATAGATTCTCCGGTAGCGCCGTTTCGGGGAAGCCAAAGCGTTGAATATATTCGCGAGCGTAACGAACTCCCATCGCATCGAGCAGGCGCACTGAGATCAAGTTTCGCGAGCTGACCATGGCCTCGCGCAGACGCATGGGGCCATTGAAGTCCTCATTGTCATTCTGGGGTTTCCATACGCCGCCTTCCGAACTGGGGTCGGGAAACGAAAGTGGCGCATCGTTGACGATCGACGCCGGTGTGAAGCCGCGTTCAAATGCTGCTGAATATACGAAAGGTTTAAAACTGGAGCCTGGCTGTCGGTTGCTTTGTGTTGCCCGATTAAACTTGGACAGCGAAAAATTAAAGCCGCCAACGAGTGCCCGAATCGCCCCGTCCTCCGGGTCAATTGCGGCCAGGGCCGCTTGCGCGGCGGGAATCTGAGCCAACTGCCAGCCGCCGGTATTGGTCCTGACGACGCGAATTATGTCGCCGGATTGAAGTACCTGGTTCACCCTCGAAGGCTTGGCCCCGATACCTCGAGGCGCCAACCTTGGACGCGCCCAAGCCACCGCCGCAAGGTCGAGCGAAACGCTCTGGCCATCAGCGAGCATCGCTGTCGCCGACTCCGTGTCGACTTCGGTGACCAGCGCCGGAATCAGACCGGCCACCGCCGAAATCGTGCTCAAAGTCTGTTTGGCCGCCTCCGGTTGCGTCGCGATCTGTGCCGATACTTTGGCCTCTGCACCGCGATAGCCATAGCGCTGGTCGAACTGGATCAACTGCTTGCGCACCGCGCTATTGGCAGCCTCCTGCAAGCGTGAATCCAGCGAGGTATAAGCGCGATAGCCATTGTTGAGGGCGTCGGTACCGAGGCGCTCGATCGCTTCGACACGAACCATTTCAGCCACATACGGTGCATCAAGCTCGATAGCAGGCTCATGCGGGTGCGCGCGATCGGGCTCGTTCTGCGCGGCGAGCATGTCTGCCTGTGAGATCCAGTTAAGCTCAAACATGCGCTGCAGCACATAATCCCGGCGCAAAGTGGCGCGGTCGGGATTGGTCAGCGGGTTCCCAGTCGAAGGAAACTTGGGAATCGACGCCAGCATGGCGCTTTCTGCCAAGGTGAGCTGATCCAGAGTTTTGCCGTAATAAAACTCTGCGGCGGCGCCGACGCCATAGCAGCGGTAGCCAAAAAAAATCTTGTTCAGGTAAAGGCCCAGGATCTCGTCCTTGCTCAGTTCGCGCTCCAGCTTCAGGGCTAGAAAGATCTCTGACGCCTTGCGCGTCATCGAGTACTCGTTGCTCAGAAAGAAATTGCGCGCAACCTGTTGGGTAATCGTGCTGCCGCCGGGAACGCGGTCGCGGTCGGTCGTAGTCATCAGCCAGAGCGCCCGCCCGATTCCACGGAAATCGATCCCATGGTGCTCTTCAAAGCGCGCATCCTCGATCGCCATCACTGCTTGCCGGAGTTGGCGAGGGACGGCCTCGATCTTCACCGGTGTGCGTTTTGTCTCGCCAAACAGGGCGATGAGCTTGCCGTCGGCACTGTAGACCCGCAGTGGAACCTGCAAGCGGATGTCTCGAATCTGCGACGTGTCCGGCAGACTAGGAGCCAGTAACCAGTACGCTACGGCCACGCCCAGTACGCCCAGAACGCAGGCCACAAGCCCAGAGTACAAGGTCCAGCGCAGCAGTCTTCGTGTCCAGGAGGCAGCCATCGTCGCCGGAATTGCGGTTTGGGGCCGGGAAGTATAGGGGGCGGCAACTCATTTGAGTCGGTTCGAACCCCGGCCTGAGGTCCTTCCTTAGGGGAGGCAACCCAGGGCAAGAAACGCGGGTGTTGATCTACACTTAAGTTTGATATTTAATGTGGCTACTGACATATCGCTCGTAAGAGCCCGTGGGAAGGGGAAAAAGTGGTGGCACTCTTCAGCACGAAATCACCGCCGCTCGTTGGCGTAGACATCAGCTCCACTGCGGTGAAGCTGCTCCAGCTTGGGCTTTCGGGTGGGCGATATCGCGTAGAACACTACGCTGTAGAGCCTTTACCGCCAAATGCCGTGGTCGAAAAGAACATCGTTGAGGTCGAGGCGGTGGGCGAAGCGATCAAGCGCGCCTTGCAGCGATCCGGGTCGCGGACCAAGTTCGCTTGCGCAGCCGTGTCGGGATCGGCGGTGATCACCAAAGTGATCCCGATGCAGGCCGATTTGTCCGAAGATGACCTGGAAGGTCAAATTCAGGCCGAAGCGCAACAGTACATCCCGTACCCGCTCGAGGAGGTCAGTCTGGACTTCGAGATCCTCGGACCGGTCAAAGACAACCCCGAGATGATGAGCGTCTTGTTGGCGGCATCGCGCACGGAAAATGTCGATGTACGCGTAGCTGCGCTTGATATCGGCGGACTGATCGCGAAAGTCGTGGATGTCGAAGCCTTCGCTATCGAGAATGCGTTCAAATTGGTGGCCGACCAGCTCAGCGTGCCCAAGGACGCGACGGTCGCGGTGATGGATATCGGCGCCACCATGACGACGCTGATCGTGATCAAGAATCAACGCACCATCTATACCCGCGAGCAGGTCTTCGGAGGCAAGCAACTGACCGACGAAGTGATGCGTCGCTACGGCCTTTCCTATGAAGAGGCGGGAATGGCCAAGCGCCAGGGCGGGTTACCGGAGAGCTACGAGATCGAAGTGTTGGAGCCCTTCAGGGAGGCGATGGTGCAGCAGATCAGTCGACTGCTCCAATTCTTCTTCGCGGGCACCGAGTTCAGCAAGGTGGATCAAGTTGTACTTGCAGGTGGTTGCGCCTCAATCGCTGGTGTCGCCGAAATGGTTGAGGAGCAAATCGGCGTTCCGACCATTATTGCCAACCCGCTCGCAGGAATGACGCTTTCGAACCGTGTGCAGGCGCAGACCCTGGCGCAAGATGCGCCTTCTCTGCTGATCGCGTGCGGCCTGGCGTTGAGGAGCTTCGACTAATGGCCAAGATCAACCTATTGCCCTGGCGCGCAGAGCGCCGCAAGCAACGTGAGCGAGAGTTCGGCGCCATCCTCGGCGCTGCGCTTGCGCTTGGCGCCTTGCTCGTGTTTGGCGCAAGCGGCTATATGAGTCAGATGCTGGCTGGCCAAGGTGCGCGAAATACCATGCTGACTCAGGAGATCGCTTCGCTTGAGGCCAAGATCAAGGAAATCGATGCGCTCAAGGAAAAACGCGACAAGCTCCTGCAACGCAAGGAAGTCATCGAAACATTGCGCGCCAGTGGTTCCGGAACTGTGCGCATGCTCGATGATCTGGTGCGCACCATCCCCGATGGTGTGCTGCTGACCAATATCAAGCAGAACGGTGAAGCACTGATCTTGGAAGGGATGGCGCAATCGCAGGCGCGTATTTCGAGCTACATGCGAAATCTGGAAACCTCACGCTGGCTATCCAAGCCGGACCTGCAGAAAAGTGAGGCGACTGGACCTGACAAGACTGCCAGGTACAAGTTCAGCATGATGGTGACCCTGCGCAAGTCTAAGGAAGAGATCGAGGCGGCAGAAGAAGCTGGCTCGGGTCTACCACCCGGTGGGGCAATCCCGCCACCACCCTCGGGAGGTTGATTATGGCTTCGTTCGATCTTTCGAAACTGGACCGCAACAACTATGGCAGTTGGCCGATGCCGGTCAAGATGGTGGCCGCTTTCCTGGTGTTGGTCGTGGTTGCCGGCATCGGCTGGTATTTCATGGTCAAACCCAAGCAAGAGCAGTTCACCCAGGATCAGGCCAAAGAAAAAGAACTGATGCGCGACTTCATCGACAAGCAGGGTCGGGTCGTAAACCTGGAAGAGTACAAACAGCAACTGGCAGACGTTGAAGATCTGCTGCGACAGATGGTTCGTCAGCTGCCAAGCAAGACCGAAATGCCGGACCTTCTGGTCGACGTGTCGCAAACCGCGCTATCCGCCGGCATTGACAACGAGCTCTTTGAACCCGGTCCGGAAGTGCCTCAACAGTTTTATGCTGAGCGGCCCATTCAGTTGCGAATGGTCGGAACCTACCACCAGTTCGGTGCATTCGTGAGCGGCGTAGCAGCGCTTCCGCGCGTTGTGATCCTGACCATGCATGACGTGTCACTGAAACCCATTCTCGTTACCAAGGGCAAAGATCAGATACCGGCAGGGCAGCTGGTGCTCGAGGGCACGGTCAAGACCTACCGGGCGCTGGATGAAGACGAAATTGCCGCAGAAGCCGCAGCCAACGCGCCGGGCGGCGCCGTGCCAGCGCGCCCCGTTACACCGGGTTCTACCTGAGGAGCCAGCATGATGACAGTTCAAACCTCAAAACTGAACCAAATGCTAGGGCGATGCGGCCTTCTGACACTGCTCCTGACGCAAAGTGCCTGTGTGCCGGGTACGCGCGATCTCGAGCAGGATATCGCGCTCGTCAAGGCGAAGCGAGGCGCTCCGGTCGACCCACTGCCGCCGATGAAAGACTACGAACCTTATCCCTACACCGCGTATAACATGCGCGATCCTTTTTCACCGTTCGTCGGAGACGCCGGTGGAGAGGGAGATTCGGGGGTATCTCCTGACAGCAGTCGAGTCAGAGAAACGCTGGAAGGTTTTCCGCTTGACGCCCTGGACATGGTGGGCACGATGGGCACAGATGCCTCCACGGTGGCGTTGGTGAAAGATCCTGACGGCGTCGTGCACCGAGTCAATGTGGACAATTACCTGGGACAAAGCGAAGGCCGGATCACAGCGATCTTTGAGGATCGGATTGATCTGGTGGAGCTGATCCCGAATGGCAGCGGAGGCTGGATGGAACGTCCAGCCTCGATTGCCTTGGACGAAGGTTAACTCAGAGGGTGGCTTGAATGACTACGACCCAAGTTTCATCCATCGAGATCTGCGCCAAAAATGCGGGATACATCATGACCAAGCGACTCACATTCACCTTCGCGGTACTGGCGTGCACCCTGATCGGTAGCAATGTATTTGCTACCAACGCGATCAGGAGCATCACTTATTCTACGGCCGATAACGGCACGACCGAGATTGCGCTCACCTTTGAGGAGGCACCGATCGCTCCAGCGGCGTTTGCTACCGAGTCGCCACCTCGCATTGCGCTCGATTTTGCCGATACGCGCAACGAGCTCAACGAGCGGCGGGTCAGCATCGGCGCTGGTGCCACCGCAGCGGTGACTGCGGTCGAAGCCGGCGGCAAGACGCGTGTCGTCGTTGAACTCTATCGCAAGGCAGGGTACACAACGCGCACCGAGGGTAACCGCCTCTTTGTTTCGGTCGCCGATGATGGACCAGTCGGAAACCAGACGATGACGCCAAGCACTGGACAAAGTGCTTTGGTCCAGTCAACCGCGGTAGTCACCAACGTTGATTTCCGCCGCGGACCGAACGGCGAAGGGCGCGTCTTGGTTTCGTTCAACAAGGACAACATCGGCACAGACCTGCGCAAGGAAGGCAACAAGATCATTGTCGACATCTTTGACGTATCCACGTCCGATACCTTGCCACGCCGACTTGACGTTACCGACTTCGCAACACCAGTCAATGCGATCGAAACCAATGAGCGCGCAGGTGGAGTGCGGATGGAAATCGCCACTACCGGAAACGTTGACCATATGGCGTACCAGACGGGTACGGATTACGTGATCGAAATCACCGAGGTTCAGCAACAGGAAGAAGACCGCCGCAAGCTGGGCGAGCCGCCTGAGTACAGCGGCACGCCGTTGACCTTCAATTTCCAGGACATTCCGGTTCGTTCCGTCCTGCAGTTGATCGCCGAAGTATCAGACTTCAACATCGTGGTCGCCGATAGTGTTCAAGGCAGCGTCACCACGCGGCTGGTCAACGTGCCCTGGGATCAAGCGCTCGATATCGTCCTGCAGGCCAAAGGCCTCGACAAGCGCAAACAAGGGGGTGTGATTTGGGTCGCTCCGACCGAAGAAATCGCCGCCCGTGAACAAGCTTTGGAAAACGCCCGCATTGCGATCGAAGACCGCCAACCGCTGATTTCGGAATACATCGCAATCAACTACGGCAATGCAAAGGACATCACTGCGCTGTTGACTGAAAACGCCAAGAAGTCCACCGGTGGAGGGTCTTCTGGCGGCGGCGCGGCCGGAGGCAAGGCAGGCGGCGGAGCTCAGCAGACGGGCGGCTTCCTCTCGCCTCGTGGCAGCGTGACTTTTGATCAACGCACCAATACGCTCTTGGTCAACGATATTCGACCCAAACTTGAGGAAATCAAAGACCTGATCGCTTTGCTCGATCGGCCGGTGGATCAGGTGTTGATCGAATCACGCATTGTGATTGCCAACGAATCATTTGCCCGAGAATTGGGCGCGCGATTTGGCGTCAGCGGCGCGACCCAGGACGACGGCGGGACCGTGACTGGGTTCTCAGGGTCATCATCAGGGTCGGATCAAATTATTAATCAAGCACTCGCGAATCGGCTGTCAGGTCGTGATAACGGCTTCCCGATCGGTGTGCCATCAACAATTGGAGGAATTATAGTTCCTGCCTTGGGCGATCGACTGAACGTGAATCTTCCGGTGGTCAATCCAGCAGGTTCTATTGGTTGGGCAGTGCTGGGCGCCAATTACATCCTCGATCTGGAACTATCAGCATTGGAAAGTGAGGGACGCGGCGAAGTCATTTCCAACCCACGTGTCATCACCACCAACCAGCGAGAAGCGCTGATTCGCCAAGGTAACGAAATCGGCTACGTCACCACCACCATTAGCCCCACCGGCGGCATCACCTCCTCCGTACAATTCAAGCCGGTTGAGCTGGTCCTGAAAGCCACGCCTACGATTACCCAGGACGATCGCATCTTCCTCGCGGTGGACGTGAAAAAAGAAGAGGTCACCGGATTCACGAGAGTTGACAACAACGACGTACCGTCGATCGCAACCCGCAGTGTTAACACGGCGGTGCTGATCGAGAACGGGCAGACCGTGGTACTAGGCGGAATTTACGAGTTTCAAAGTCGCGAAGACCTGACAAAAGTCCCCTTCCTCGGCGACCTTCCCGGACTCGGTAACCTTTTCAAGACCAGGGCGCGCAGCAATTCGAAGGCTGAGCTCCTTATTTTTGTGACCCCGAAAATCCTGCGGCAGAGAGGAAAGTCCTAAGTGCCAAATATGCAGGGTCAATCCCGGTTTGTCACAAATTTGAGCAACGATTTTTGGAGAATTCCCATGGGTATTAAGTTTAAGACTGGTGTGATTGCGCTCGTCGGTTTGCTTCTGGCAAGCTGCGGCGGCGGCGGCGGGGGGGGTGACCCGTTTGTTCCGGTGCCCAATACTCCCTCGGTTACCATCGCTCTGGGCCAGGCCCAAACCACGCCGCGATCGCTTGTCGACGTTTTGGTGACAGTGAAGTTGGGGCCAAATCCGGCACCGAATGGCACCGAAGTGGTGTTGCAAGTCAGTCCCCTGGGTGCCGGCCTGGTGACCTTCGCCAATGCTTCGGGCACTGGCACTACGGTAATTCACCCCACCGACCGCGCCACGGGAACTGTGGCGGGCGGGACAGCCAACTTCAGATTTCATAGTCGCGGGCTCGGCAATGCGGTCCTGACCGCGTCGGCATCTATTACGGGACAGAACACGGTGGCTCAATCAGCCAACGTTGCTGTGGTCGCTGGCCCCCCGTCTGATCCGAGGCTTCGCCTGAGTGCTGCTACCTTGACGCTGCCACCTAATATCTTTGGGGTCAGCTCGTTCTTTGGGTCGCCATACTTGTCGGAAGTTGTGATCACTTGGCGTCGTCTCAATGGTGACTTGGTTTCAACCGTGCCGATTGATCCGCCTCGTTCGCTGGTGACCAGTGTTTCGATCAACCCGGTGAACCCCACAGGTGGCTTCTCGACACTTGACGATCCTGCAACCGTGGACGATCCGGCCACCCCGGAGATTGAGAACAATGAGTTCCTGAATCGGCTGGGTCAAGGGCCAGTGGGCATGGTCGCGGGTTTAGGTACGATTTTTGTCCACGCGGGCAATTTGCCCAGTCAGTTTGTGTTGACCGTCACTGCGTTGGATCCAGACACTGACGAAAATATCGAGGCGACGCTTAACTTCACTGTTGCAAATACAACACTGCCGTTGCCGAGCACGATCTCTCTCACGCGCACCGGTAGACCGGTCTATGTGAATACAACGGGAGGCAATACCTCCGAGCAATTGATTGCGACGGTTCGTGACGGCAGCAATTTGTTTGTGCCCGATCCTCGTGTGGGTTCCACGCGTTGGAACAACGTTCGCTTCGAGATTGTCGGAGGCGCTCAAGGGGGCGAACGCTTGCGTGGCATTGGGGCGAATGGGGCACAGGTGACCGGCTCGTCCATCGCAACGGGGACGCTGCAAGGTGTTACCCAAGTGGCCTATGAATCAGGCACACGCCAAGGCAGTATCCGCATTCGAGCGATTGCGGATCGCGCCGACAACAATGTGGACAACGGAATTACGGAGCCGGTAGAAGCGTTTACCGACATTACCGTTTCTGACGGCAAGCTGTTCGATCTGGATATCACTTCCCCCGCATTGGAATCTTTGATTGTCAACGGCACAGCGGACGAGGCCTTTGCCAATGGGGTCGACCCGGATGGAACTTATAGCTTGACGGTTGCCGCAATTGCGACCGATCGTCTGGGCAATCCGGTTCTACCAGGTACCGAAATTCGCTTCGGCAAGATCGATCATCCGTTGGAGCGCAACGCGTTTATCATCGCTGACGACGATGGCGACCCGCAGGAAGGCGGTACCGGATTCACCGATATCGATGGCGCCTTCACCACGTTGGGTGGCGGCGTAGGTCCCGGTGATACTGTGATCGTATTCGGCGAGGACGTCCCGGCTAACCGAGATCTTGAAGGCGCGCGCACGGTGCAGTCGGTGAATTCGCCGTCCAGCATCACAGTGAATCGTCGTTGGAATTTCAATGACGACACCGGAGTCAGCGTCAACAGCGGCCCGATTCTGCCCTACGTCATCGGTCGCTCGGTGGATGGCAACATCACCGCAATCTCGTTCACCGATGTAAACGGCGTCGCTCGCACCACGCTGAACTATCCGGTCTCCAAACTGGGCAAGCTCGCTGCGGTCTATGCTCAAGGCAACGGCGACATCGTCAACAGTCTCCCCGAGTTGGTCACCGATGCGGAGTTCTTCCGTTTTGCGGGTGTCGCGCCGGGTAGTCTGACTGCCAGTCCGAGCGCTATACCGGGCAATCGCACGGTATCGATCGACGTCTGCTATTTCGATGACCTGGAGAACCCGATCTCGGGCAGCTTCATCAACTTCGCATTTAGTGGACTGAGCGGCGGAACTGGCACGGTTGATGGCGTCAGTCTCTCAGGCACCACCGCACAGCCGACCGGGCCAGATGGTTGCGTTACCGTCTCGGTGCGAACCACTGGCATGGTCCCACCAGCCGGTGGCGGCGGTGGTACGCCACTGCTGACGTTCTCGGTCGGGACAGCGACTGCTGAGGTCGATATCGTTACAGGAAGCGTGCTGTTGTCGGCTGCGCCCGTCAGCTTCACCGGTGACGGTGGTCGACAGGTACTGCTGACATTGACCGATGCGGACGGCAACCCGGTCCAAGGCGTGATCATCTCGGGCATGTGCACAGTGAGCGGTGCGGGCACTCTGAATATCACCACGGTGCCGCCACCGACCAATGCCCAAGGTCAGGCAATCGCAATTGTCACGGCGAACGGGTTTACCCTCACGGGTACGGCGGTGGGTCCGACTGGCACCTGCACCTTTAGTGCGGGTGCGGCAATGGTGACTGTCACTTGGGCCAGCGAAGACGCGTGTACGCAATTCAGCCCACTCGCTCCACTCGGGTGCCCGCGTGCAACGCTTAATCTCACGATTATTGGAGTAGGCAATGCGGTCAGCAACCCGATCGGGATCAACTGCGTAGGTCCGATATTGGGTGCATGTACGGGAAGTTGGACGCCGGGAACTGGAGTGGTACTCACCCTGGGTTCGGTCCCGACCAGCTGGGGCGGGGCGTGCGCAGCATTCGGAAACGCGCAAGTGGTGACGGTGGTGTTGGGTGCCGCTGGCAGCACTACGAGCTGTACAGTTACGTTCCCATAGCAGTTCTATCTGCGAGTTATAAGAAAAAAGGGGGCTTCGGCCCCCTTTTTTTCATTGCACTTCGATACGCGATCGACTGTAGGCGCCTGTTACGATGGACGCTGGACGAGCACTCGGCAATGAGCACATGGCGCAGTCTAGACTTGAACTTGCCCCCGGAGAGGTGGTTTTTCGCGAAGGCGACCCACCCACATCGGCGTTTCTCATTGAGTCTGGTCAAATTGAAATACTTACCGTGCAAGATGGTGAGCCGTTCGTGCTCAGCGTGCTTGGTGCCGGCGATTTACTCGGTGAGATGGCTATCATCGACGAGGCTCCGCGCACCGCCACCGCGAGGGCTCTGACTACTGCCGCGCTGATTGCGGTTGACGGTAAGCAGCTTTCCGAACGCATAGAAGCCAGCGACCCAATCGTACGTGCCCTGCTCAAGGGGCAATTGACGCGCTATCGCCAAGCATTGCAGAGCTTGCGCGGACAACCCCCAGTCATTTCCATCAGCAGTCAAGGTCAACGGGCAGTGGATGGCGATGGATACGACGACGGGGCCGTGGCCAAAATTCGACTTGAAACCCAGCTTCGAGATGCCATTGCCGCGCACGCCCTGGAAGTCCGGTTCCAACCCATTTACGAGATTGCGGTTGAGCGAATTGCGGGTTATGAAGCGTTGGTCCGTTGGACACATCCGGTACGTGGGCCGATTTCTCCGGTTGAATTTATTGCGTTGGCTGAAGAGACTTCGCTGATCCTGCCGGTCGGACAGTATGTCCTGGACCGAGTAGCGGAGGCGCTTGCGCTCTTGCAACAATCCGGCGTTAAACCGCTACCCTTTGTTGCCGTCAACATGTCTGGTCGACAACTGGGAGAGCTCGACATGCTCGGCGCAGTGCGCGAAACCTGCGCGCGCAACGGCATTGACCCACGCCTGATCAAAATTGAAGTAACCGAAAGCCTGACACTCGATGTCGACAAAGTCGCCGAGTTGATCCGACGAGCCCAGGCGGAGGGCGTCATGGTAGCCCTTGACGACTTCGGTACCGGACATTCCAATCTTGGTCATCTGCACAAACTCCGATTCAACACGGTAAAGCTGGATCAGGGATTTGTGCGGCAGATGCTTGAAGCGCCGCGCTGTCATTCGATCGTACGCGCGATCGTAGCGATGGTCCATGCGCTTGAAGCAGACCTTGTCGCCGAAGGTGTGGAGACGCGCGCCCAACTCGATGCGCTCGCGGAGATGAATTGTCGCTACGCGCAGGGCTATCTGATTGGACGACCGCAGACCTTTGCCGAGATGCAGGGCAACCACGCAGTCGGCTAAAACTGGCGAATCGCAATGCGTGTACATGCATAAAGTGATCCCCGACGTTCAATTCGACGCTTTGTTGTTGCAGACCAAGCTCGGTCGACCGTTGGCACGGATCAGTCGCGTATCAGGCTGCTGCTGTGCCGATCGCCTGATGCGCGGATACACTGCGTGCGTCCGTGTTGCAGAGGCTCATCGCGAAAATCGGGAGTCGACCGCGATGACTGACCCAAGGGCCGAGGACTGCATGACGCCGATCGCTCAATTGTCCATGCATCCAATAGCTGACGCGCTCGTAGCGCACGCAAAGTCAAGTTCGACAGCTTCTTCCACGCACTCATATTCCGACAATATCAATGCAGCACCTTCAACTTCCCTAGCCCGCAGGAATCGCTTCCATGAATCAGGCACTCCCCGTTTTGGCGGCACCCAAGTCCATTCCTTTGCATATCAAGGTGCTGATCGGGTTTGCATTGGGCACAGTCATCGGATTGATCGTGCATGCTCAGGGCCTGCAAAATAGCGAGGGGGTTCAGGGTTTCGTTACATACATCGCCAAGCCGTTCGGGCAGATATTCCTGAATTTGCTATTCATGCTGGTGGTGCCTCTGATGTTCTCGGCGTTGGTGCTGGGAGTGGCCGAGCTCGGTGACATTGCCAGTCTCGGTCGCCTGGGTTGGCGCACGCTGCTCTACACCGCGGTCGTAACTGGCATTGCCGTGGGGATTGGCCTGTTGACGGCCAACTTGATTCAGCCCGGCGCGCATATGTCACCGGAACTGGTGCAGCAAGCGATGGCACAGTATTCAACCCGGGCCAGCGAAATCGCGACGTCCGGCGCACAACTCAACTTCATGGACTTGTTGATCAACATAGTGCCGCACAATGTCATCGCCGCCGCGGCAGATGATAAGCAGAAGCTCGGCGTGGTGTTTTTCGCGTTGATGTTTGGCATCGGTATGGTGCTGACGCAAACACCGGCTACGCAGGCATTCAAGCAGGCGTTGCAGGGCCTGTTTGAGATATGCATGAAACTCATCGGGCTGGTGATTCGACTCGCGCCCTACGCAGTGGCTAGCTTTACCTTCATCCTCTGCGCAAATCTGGGGCTGGATGTCATCTGGGGTCTAGGCTGGTTCGTTGCCACTGTGTTGTTGGCACTGGCGTTGCACATGTTTGTGGTGTTGCCGCTGTGGGTGCGGTACATGGGCGGGATGCCGGTGCTCACCTTCTTTCGCGGCATCCAGGAAGCCATGTTGACGGCATTTGCTACGGCCTCTTCGACTGCGACGCTGCCGGTGACACTTCGAGTCGCGGAAGAGAATCTCAAACTCCCACGCAAAACCTCACGTTTCGTCTTGACCGTAGGCGCGTCGGCCAACCACCACGGAACTGCACTGTTCGAAGGAATTACTATTTTATTTCTTGCCCAGGTCTCGGGGCTTGAGCTGGCTCTGACACAGCAACTCCTGGTACTCGTGCTGTGCATCCTCGGTGGCATTGGCACCGCTGGCATTCCGTCGGGATCACTACCGGTAATCGCGATGATCTGTGGTGTGATTGGTCTGGACCCAGCGGGTATCGCCATCATTTTGGGCGTCAATACGTTCCTGGATATGTGCCGTACCTCGCTTAACGTCACCGGCGATCTGGCCACGGCCGTCGTGGTGGCGCATCGTTCGCGAGACTCGGATGCGCCAGAAGTGGAGGGCGGGGTCGGAACACCCTAGATTTTGCGCCGGCATAGGTCAGCAAACCCGGCGAATGATCAGGATGTAGTGGTGTTCATCGCATTGGAGCAAGGGCCGATTCTGGACAACGCCCCAACTGAGTTAGGCTTGCCGCATGTCTGCTGATCGCCGCGTGCACATCGATGCGTTTCTTCAGCACCTAAGGGTGGTGAGGCGGTTGTCCGCGCGAACCATCAGCGCATACGACGAAGATCTAACGGCGTTGGATATATGGATTGCCGCAACGATGCCGCAGATGGACTGGGCCTCGATGCATATTGAGTCGGTGCGCGCGCATGTCGCCGCCGCACATCGCGCGGGATTGTCCGGCACGTCACTGGCGCGCCGGCTATCGGCGATGCGAAGTTTCTATCGCTATCTGATACGAGAAGGCAGAGCAGGCTCCAATCCAGCCGAAGGCGTGCGCGCGCCAAAGTCACCACGCAAGCTGCCCAACGTGCTGGATGCGGACGAGATGAGCGCGTTCCTCGAGTTGCCTACCGACGCGCGCCTGAGCGTGCGCGACAAAGCCATGTTCGAGTTATTTTACTCGTCCGCTTTAAGACTATCCGAATTGTGTTCGCTTACCTGGTCTGCTTACGAACACGCTGAGGGGTTAGTTCGAGTCATCGGCAAGGGCGCAAAGACACGCATCGTACCGGTGGGTTCGCATGCCGCCGCAGCGCTGGCGGCATGGCGCAGAGAGAACGGTGGTCAAAGTGATGCGCCAATCTTCACCGGACGAGGCGGGGCCGCCATCGCGCCGCGTACAGTGCAGGCACGTCTGAAGTTCTGGGCACAGCAACAGGGGTTGTGGAAGCGCATGCATCCGCATTTGCTGAGGCACTCTTGCGCGAGTCACCTGTTGGAGTCGAGCGGTAATCTGCGCGGCGTCCAGGAGATGCTCGGCCATGCCGATATCGCGACAACGCAGATTTATACGCATCTGGATTTTCAACACCTGGCCCGCGTCTACGACGCGGCCCACCCGCGAGCCCGCAAGCGCTGAGCATGAGGAGCGGCGTGCGCCGCGATTGCCAGAGACTGCCAGCCTGGGCAATCGCGGCTCATGCCGCACCCACATTACCGTCGCTTGCAATCAGTCCGGTGCAACCCCAGATAGCCGGCTATACCGGAGAAACCCATGTCGACGCATCGCCCAGATACTTTCTACGCCACCACCATCGTCTCAGTGCGCCGCAATGGCAAGGTTGTCGTCGGTGGCGATGGGCAGGTAACGCTCGGCAATACCATCATGAAATCCAATGCCAAAAAGGTGCGCCGGCTCGGCAAGGGTGATGTGCTGGCAGGGTTCGCCGGCGCCACGGCCGATGCCTTCACACTGTTCGAGCTATTTGAGGCCAAGCTGGAAAAGCACGGAGGACAGCTGACGCGTGCGGCAGTGGAAATGGCCAAGGAATGGCGCACCGAGCGGCGCTTTGGTCGGCTTGAAGCTTTGCTCGCCGTTGCCGACAAGACTACGTCGCTGCTGATCAGTGGTACCGGCGACGTGCTTGAGCCAGAGCATGGACTGATCGCCATTGGCTCGGGCGGTCCGTACGCTCTGGCCGCCGCCAAGGCCCTGCTGGAGAACACCGAACTCAGTGCTGAGGAAGTGGTGCAGCGCGCGCTCAGGATCGCCGGTGATATCTGCATCTATACCAATCACAACGTCACCATCGACTCCTTGGACACGTAGTTGGCCGCAACCAACTCCGTGCCATTGCTCGTCGAGCCCGCGCGCGCTTCTTACGGTCGATCAGCTGAGTGTTCCGAGCTTTTGCTTTATCAATTCTGAGAGCTTGCCCATGTCGGTCTTGCCGACGACCTGCGGTTTGACCAAGGCGATGACCTTGCCCATGTCCTTGGCGCTGCTCGCTCCCGACTGTGCTATTGCGGCATCGATAAGGGCGGCGACTTCAGCTTCGCCCAGTTGTGCTGGCAAATAGCTCTGGATCACACCCACCTCAAACTTTTCGACGTCGGCCAGATCGTTACGATTTGCGGCCTCGTACTGACTGATCGAATCTTTGCGCTGCTTCAGCATCTTCTCGATCGCGGCCAGAACCTGCGTGTCATCAAGCAAGATACGCTCGTCGACTTCACGCTGCTTGATCGCAGCGTTGATCAGGCGGATGACGCCGAGCTTGTCCTTCTCTCCGCTCTTCATGGCGGACTTCATGTCCTCTACCAAGCGGGCTTTTAGCGTACTCATGTGATTTCCTTCGGGAACGATGGGCGCGATAGGGCCAAACACAAAAAGCCGGCACTGCGATGCAAGGCCGGCTTTCGGAGAGACTGAAGAAAAGGCAGGCCTTGACGGCCGCCCGATCAATACATGCGTTGACGCTTGGTCACGTCGCGCATCGTGCGACGGTGATTGCGTTTCACGGCGGCAGCGGCTTTGCGCTTGCGCTCCATGGTCGGTTTTTCGTAAAACTCCCGCTTGCGGGTTTCAGCCAAAATTCCGGCTTTCTCACAGGTGCGCTTGAAACGACGCAGAGCAAACTCAAATGGCTCGTTCTCGCGTACTTTTACGTTGGGCATGATCTCTCCGTGCTTAAATTGCTCCCCCTGCCAGGGCAGCCAAGCCGCGCATTCTGCCAAGGGTTTGAAGAGTTTGCAAAGATCCTGTTAAACGGCATTGCCCTTGGGGATTCGAAAGCAGCCGCTGCGCAGTTCGAATGTTGATAAAAAAGTCTATTGATTCAAGGATTTATCGTGCGCGTTCTGGGAATTGAAAGCTCTTGTGACGAAACCGGGCTGGCGCTCTATGACACCCATGCCGGACTGCTGGCGCACACACTTTTTACCCAAATTGACTTACATCAGGCTTATGGCGGCGTCGTTCCCGAACTGGCGTCGCGCGATCATGTGCAGCGTTTGTTGCCCCTGATCCGCGCAACGCTAGGTGCCGCCGGACTGAAAATTCGCGATATCGATGGCATCGCGTATACCAGCGGACCTGGTCTGGTTGGCGCACTACTGGTAGGGGCGGCTACTGCCCGCGCCCTGGCTTGGTCTCTGGATGTGCCGGCAATCGGAGTGCACCACATGGAGGGCCACTTGTTGGCGCCGTTGCTCGAGCCGGGGGCGCCCGAGCCTCCGTTTGTCGCGTTGCTGGTTTCGGGCGGACACACTCAGTTGATCGAAGTAAGCGCTATTGGTCGCTACCGGTTGCTGGGTGACACACTGGACGATGCAGCGGGCGAAGCGTTCGATAAGACCGCCAAACTAATGGGATTGCCCTATCCGGGTGGTCCTCATCTGGCGCGGATCGCCGAGACCGGCGTGTCCGGTCGGTTTCGGTTTGCGCGGCCAATGTGCACACGTCCTGGTTTGGATTTCAGTTTCAGTGGGCTCAAGACCCAGGTGCTGCTGGCCTGGCGTGAATCCGATCAGAGCGAGCAGGCGCGTGCCGATATCGCCTCCGCGTTTGAAGAAGCGGTGACCGAAACGCTGGCCATCAAATGTCTGCGTGCGATGAAGGAAACCGGCATGGGTACCCTGATCGTGGCCGGCGGCGTCGGTGCCAATCGCCGTTTGCGCGCGCTCTTGGCCGAGTCCGCTGCCCGTGAAGGATTTCGCGTTGCGTTTCCGCGTCCGGAGTTTTGCACCGACAATGGCGCGATGATTGCATTCGCTGGCGCCAAGCGCCTGGAGGCGGGATTGCACGACGATTCGGCCATCGAAGTACGAGCACGCTGGCCGCTGGAAGAATTGACCGCGGTTGTTTAGCAGCGACGTAGGTCGCGATCATCCTTACAATGGCCGGTATCCCCAAAACATCGCGGCTCATGCCGCTCCCACATTTTTGTAGAGACCATGGATATTGTTTTCATCGAAGCACTACGCATTGACACGCTGATCGGTATCTACGACTGGGAGCGCCGCGCAAAGCAGCCCGTGGTCCTGGATCTGGAAATGGCCTTTGACAACACGATGCCGGCAGCAAGTGACGACATCAAGGACACGCTCGACTACAAAGCGGTCAGCAAGCGTCTGATCGGTTTCGTTGGTGACAGCAGTTTTGGCCTGGTAGAAACTCTGGCGGAACGCTGCGCGGATATCCTGATTCGGGAATTCAGCGTTCGCTGGCTGCGCCTGCGTCTGAGCAAACCTGGTGCGGTGCGTGGCGCACGGGCGGTCGGCGTAGTCATCGAGCGCGGGCGCCGCGATGCCTGATCGGCATCCACCGATGGCGCTGCATCGTGTCTACTTGAGCCTGGGCAGCAATATCGCAGCAGCGGCCAATCTTCGTTCGGCATTGCGCGCACTACGCGAACAATTCGGACCGCTGTCGGTGTCGCCGGTCTATCAGACCAAAGCAGTCGGTTTCGAGGGCAACGATTTCCTCAATCTGGCTGCGGCAATCGTTACCAACCTCGACGTGCTGGCCTTGAATAGTTGGCTGCATGCACTGGAGGATGCACACGGACGACGTCGCGATCAAGCGCGTTTCTCGGCGCGCACGCTCGACATCGACATCGTGTTCTTCGACCATTTGATCATGTCCGGACCGGGGAATCTGCAACTGCCACGCTCCGATCTTGAACACGCATTCGTGCTCAAACCTTTGTTCGATCTCAATCCGCGATTGGTCGTGCCCGGAACCGATCATTCGCTGGCGATGCTCTGGTCAGAGCACAAGGACCGCGAAGCGCCACAGTGGAATTCTACGTTGCGATTTGACCAATCTGTAGTGTGATTGAGAAGCGGAGGGCCATGTCGGGTCGGCCTACATTCCGATCGAACGGCCGCCATCCACACGCAGAATCTGACCGGTCATGAACGGCGCATCGCGCAACAGGAACAATGCCGTCTTGGCAATGTCCAGCGCGGTGCCGGCCCGGCGCAGCGGCGTGCGCGCAATCATCGCTTCCTGTTCCGCAATCGGCTTCCCCGACTCGGGCCATAGCACTGCCCCAGGCGCAATCGCGTTAACGCGGACTTGGGGAGCGAGTTCACGCGCGAGCGAACGCGTCATCATCACCAGCGCGGCTTTGGCCATGCTGTACACCGGATGCCCTGGCAAGGGCTGCGTTGCGTACAGGTCCACCAGATTGATAATGCAGCCCTGCTGTTGCCTGAGCTGCACGGCGGCCGCTTGCGCAAGAAAGTAGGGGGCCTGCGCATTGCTCGCAAACAGATCGTTCCACTGCGCAATGCTGGTTTCTCCCAGCGCAGTGGGGTAGAAGCTGGAGGCGTTGTTGATCAGTGCGTCAAGGCGACCGAATCGTGACACGGTGCCCGCAACCAGTTCCGGCAGCCGCTGAATTTCGGCCAAATCAGCGCGCATGCACAGCGTACTGTCAGGCCGATCCAGCTCCAGGTCAGATTGCAATGCAAGGGCATCGTGGCCGGATTCCCGATAGTGGATGGCGATGTCGTAGCCCGCCACATGCAGGTGCCGGGCGATGGCCGCCCCAACTCGTCGGGCACTTCCGGTGATCAGTACGACAGGCGCAGAGCTGCTGGTCATGACGGTGCCTCGAAAATTGCTGAAGTCTGCCCATTGTCGCCGATACCATATCAAATCGAACTTGAGGGAGCAGGCATGTCGCAAACGGGCGCTACACCGGGATCGCACGGCGCGTTGCCGCTCCCAAGCGAACAGGAGCTGGCGCACAGCGCGAAACTTGAAACGCTGATTCGCGCCGAGATCAGGCCGAGTGGTTCGATTCCGTTCTGGCACTACATGGAGCTGGCACTGTATGCGCCTGGCCTGGGGTACTACAGCGCCGGAAAGACAAAATTTGGCTGCAGCGGCGATTTTGTCACCGCGCCCGAGTTGGGCGATTTGTACTCGCGTGCGATGGCAAGAGCGGTCAGCAATGTCTTGCGAGCATCAGCAGATACCGTGTTTCTCGAAGTGGGCGGAGGCAGTGGAAAATTTGCCGCAGCGGCGCTGGCCGAGTGGGAAGAACTGGGCACATTGCCCCGGCACTACTGGATTCTCGATCGTAGTGCCGAGCTGCGCGCTCGCCAGCGCGAAACGCTGGCAGCGCGCGTGCCCCATCTGTTGCATCGCGTGACCTGGCTGGATACTCCGCCTGAGCAGGTTTGGCGTGGCGTGGTGTTCGCCAATGAAGTGATCGATGCGTTGCCGGCGCACCGCTTTGTGATGCGCGATGGCGAAGTGCGCGAGTTGCATGTCGCAATCGACACCGACGGCCGCTTGTGCTTAGTGGAACGCGAAGCCGACACCATGCTGATCGCGGCGATGCAGCACGTCGCCGGTGATCTGGATGCGCCGATCAATGATGGGTATCGTTCAGAGATTCTGCCGCAGCTGCCGTATTGGATCGACGCCGTGTGCGGCACGCTGGAGGCAGGACTGGCAATCTTTGTTGATTACGGCTACCCGCGTCATGAGTTCTACCATCCTGACCGACGTGACGGCACGCTGACGTGTCATTACCGACATCGAGTGCACGACGACGCGTTGTTGTGGCCGGGGCTACAGGACATCACCACCTGGGTTGACTTCACCGCATTGGCCGAAGCGGGTACGCGCTCGCGTTGGCCGCTCGCAGGCTTCACCTCGCAGGCACAGTTTCTGTTGGCCGCCGGGTTGCTCGACATGTTGCAGGTAGAACAGTTAACCCAGGACGATGCCGGACGATATGCGCTGGCGCAGCAGGTCAAACGACTGACTCTGCCCGGTGAAATGGGCGAGCGCTTCATGGTCATGTGCTTTGCGCGTGGCGTCGACGGCGTACCGCCAGCCTTCACCGCCTACGATCAGAGCCGGCGTCTGTGAGTCTGCGCCGGTTCGCTCGGCCACAGCTATGGCTGTTGTTGGCGTGGCTGCTGATCGCTGCGATCGTCAGCTTGTCGCTGATGCCGCCGTTGCACCTGCAGGCTTGGGGCGCGCCGAGCTGGAACGACAAGCTTGCGCACTTTCTCGCCTATTTCCTGCTCAGCGCGTGGTATGTGCAATTGTACGATTCAGCGCGGGAGATGCGGCTCCGCGTGTTGTTCTGTCTGGCGCTGGGCGCCGCGATGGAAGGGCTGCAAAGTCTGACCGGCATACGTTCGGCTGATTGGCGCGACATGCTTGCCAATGGCGCAGGTGTGATCGTCGGCGGTCTGACCTGGTTCACTGCCATGGCGAGCGCACTGCAGCGCTGGGATCGGCCGGTTGATTTGTAACGCGAAGCAAGCCGAGCTAGTTAAAGCGCTGTGGCAACAGACCGCGCAGTTCATCGGCACTGAGATCGCGCCAGCAGCCAAACTTCAGGTTGCCCAATCGCACGTTGACGATGCGTATGCGTTGCAATCGCCTGACCTTGAAGTCAAACACGTCGCACATGCGACGGATCTGTCGATTCAGCCCCTGGGTCAGCACAATGCGAAATTGATTGCGGCCGAGGCGTTCGATGCGGCACGGAAGGGTCACCGTATCCAGAATCGCGACCCCCGCTGCCATTCCGACAAGAAACGCGTCGCTGACAGGTCGGTCGACCGTCACCAGATACTCTTTCTCGTGTTTGTTTTCGGCGCGCAATATTTCGTTGACGATATCGCCATTGTTGGTCAACAGGATCAATCCGTCGGAGTCTTTGTCCAGGCGCCCGATAGGAAAAATTCGAACGCTATGTCCGATGCTGTCGATGATGTTGCCGGGCACATGACGTTCGCTCGTGCACGTCACGCCGACCGGCTTGTTGTAGGCGATATAGGTGTCTTTGTTTTTCTTGCCGAGTGGCTGGCCACGTACGCTGACTTCATCGCCTGCACCGACTTGGGTGCCGAGCACGGCGACGACACCATTGACCTTTACCTCGCCCTGATCAATCCACTGGTCGGCCTCGCGCCGCGAACAGATCCCGGTTTCGCTGATGTACTTGTTCAGACGCATGCTCAACGAAATCCGATGCGCCGATCGAGTTCCAGTACGCGACGTTCGGCGCTGAAACGGGTACCGAAGCGCTGCAGCCCATCGGCGCGCAGACGTGGCGCATGGTCGCGCAGATAGCCCTCCAGTGCAGTACGGTCGCGCAACCAGTAATGGGTCACAAAAACTGCACGCTGGTCGTTGCCCTCCTCGCGCAGCAGTTCGGCGAACTCGAAGCCAGGCAGGGCGAGGATCTCGTGGACGTGCGCCACCAACCAGTCGTGGAACTCGACCGTCAGCTCGGCTTCCACTGCGATGCGCACTTCGTAGAGGATCACAGCGAAGCCAGGCTCAGCATCATGTTGACAAAGATTCCGATCATGATCAGAAATGAGTAGGCAAAGCCGATCATGGCGTACTTCAGCACAGTCATCGGCCAGCCTTGGCGATAGATGCGTTTCTGCGCGACCAGCAAGTAGATCGGGATCCACCAGAAGATCAAGGTGTCGATAAAGCTCAGAGTGCTTTTCCACCACGAGGCTTCAGCAAGTTGATTGCTCAGCGCCGTGCTGCCGGCGAGCAGCAGGATGGACAGACAAAGAAAACTATGACTATGCAGAGCGACAATCAGATGCTCCATGTACAGTCTGCGCTTGAATAAATAGAAACACTTCAACATCAGCGCAAACAGGGGCAGCAGCACGAACAAGGTCTGCGGCGCCAGACTGAAAACCTGAGCCAAGAACCGGTTGGGATCGTCCTTGACCAATTTCGCATTCTTCACAATGCGCGCTCCCTGTGCGGTCAGCCATGCGTTGCTCGCAGCATTCAGCCAACCGATCTGCACCGGCTGCTTGGCTGGGTCCCATGGCTCGTCGCCACCGAACTGGATCCGCATCGGGTTGGGATCATCCGAAGCGTCAAGTACGGGCGGATCAGGCACCAATCCGCCGGCGGGCCTCGGAGCCGGCGGTGCGCTCTGGGGTCGCCTTGGCTTTTGCGGCTGATCAGCGTTCTTGGCATTGTCAGCTCGGGCGCGCCGGAGCATCGAATCGACGCGTTTGTGCACCGCTGCACTGGCATCCTTGAATGCCGCGTCACCGATCAATGAGCGAGTCTGCTCCAGGGCCGCGATCGCTTCACGCCGCTGTTGCTCGATTTCCTCAACTTCAAGCTGTGCCGACTCGCCATCGCTCTTGAACCAGCTGTCATCGCCGTTTTTGGACTTCTCGACATGGGTGATCCAGGACACTGCCAGAAACGCGAACACGCTGAAGAAGAAATACAGACGTAGCGGCGTGACGTAGCGTACGCGGCGGCCCTCGAAGTACTCGACGCTCAGGAAACCGGGGCGAAAGAACAGCGGAAACACCGTGCGCAGTGTTCGCGAATCGATGTTGAATACGGTGTCGAGGAAGTCCCCAATGATGCCCGACAGGTGCCGAATAAAGCCTTTCTCGGGCTGGCCGCAGCCGTAGCAGAATGCGCCGAGCAGGGGTTCGCGGCAGTTGGGGCAGCTCGGCTGGTCGTCTTTTGCGGCGAGAGGAACTGAATCTCCCTCAGCGATGGTCGGTGCGTTCATGGATTGATATCGGGATTGCGGGCAGCGCTAAGATACGCGGCTCCGATCAGGTTGCACAATGTTTTCGTCTTCGCCATTCGAGCTGCCCCAGCAGACAATTTCGCCGGCCAGGCTGGCCGACATTTCTGGTTCGCAGCGCTGCTGCGGCCAAGCTCTGGATTCACCATGAGTACCTCGATTCGATCCGAGCTTCCTCGCGAGTTGCGCAGCGTCACCAGACTGGCCGTGCCGGTGGTGCTCGGACAGCTGTGCGCGATGGGCATGAATGTGGTCGACACGCTGATGGCTGGCCGTCACTCGGCGCATGCGTTGGCGGTGGTCGGCGTGGGCAGCGCGATCTGGACGCTGGTGATCATTGCTCTGCTCGGGTTCCTGCTCGCGGTGCCGCCGATGGTTTCCGAACTGGATGGCGCCGGACGACGCGAGCGCATTGCTGCTTTGGTCAGCCAATCCATCTGGTTGGCACTATTGCTCGGCGCCGTACTTTTCTTCGCAGTACGCAACGCCGGTCCGCTGCTGACGTGGATGAAGGTTGACCCGCTGTTGGTACCGGACGTGGTTGCATTTCTGCGCATTCTCTCGTTCGGCACGCCTGCCCTGGCCATGTTTTTCGCGCTGCGCTATTTCAGTGAGGGCATTGGCTACACGCGCGCGACACTTTATTTCTCGCTGCTGGGTATCGCGCTGATGCTGCCCATCGGCTATGTGCTGGTGTTTGGACATTTTGGGTTTGCCGCCATGGGTGCGCGCGGCTGCGCGTTGGCGCTGTTGATCAGCCTGTGGCTGCAGATCATCGCATTCGTGATTTTCGTCCTGTGGCATCCCATTTATCGCGATATCGAGCTGACACGTCGCTTCGAAAGGCCGCGATGGAGCGAGATGCGTCACCTGCTCGCGCTCGGGTTGCCCATCAGCTTCATGGTGCTGATGGAAGGCTCGTTGTTTATCGTATCTGCGCTCCTGATCGGAAGCCTTGGCACGACCGCCGTTGCCGGGCATCAGATCGCCATCAACCTGGCCAGCGTGGCATTCATGGTCCCGCTCGGTATCGGCGCGGCAACGACCGTGCGGGTGGGCAACGCGCTCGGTGCCGGCGACCGGGTGCGATTGCGTGCGGCCGTGGTTTCCGGTCTGATGTTGGCGCTGCTTTCGCAGTTGCTGGCGGCTTCCAGCATGGCCCTGTTCGCGCACCAGCTGGCGCGTCTGTATACGCCGGACCCTGCCGTGGTTGCGCTGGCAGCCCAGTTGCTGATCATCTGCGCGATATTCCAGTTCTCTGATGGCCTACAGGCAGTAGCGGCATCAGCGCTACGCGGGCTTCAGGACGCGCGCATTCCGGCCGTGTTGACGTTTCTGGCGTATTGGCCGATTGGCATGAGCGTCGGCTACTGGTTGGCCTTCCATCGCGGCCTGGGCGCCTTTGGCATGTGGTGGGGTTTGGCAGCCGGACTCAGCGCTTCGGCAGTGTTTCTGTTGTTGCGGCTCTGGTTTCAGTTACGCCATCGCGGTGTTGCTGCGGATGTCATCCCAACCTTTGGCAGCGGACAGCGATCCGCTTAGCCGCTACGCTTGGCATCGATTCACCCGGTTTTGCGGCGCGCTGAGGCACGATTGGGGCGCCCATTGGCGGTAAGAGCCGATCCCATCAAACCCGATCCCATCAAACCCTCACAATTGACAGAAGACCCATGACTGAAGCCACCGTTCCCAGCCGTCGACCCACCGCCTTTTGGCGCTTTCTCAGCGGCGCGTGGCAGGCGCTGGAGTTTTCGCGCAATCTGTTGTTCAACCTGATTTTTCTGTTTATCGTGGTCGTGGTGCTGATTGCCGTGTTCAGCGGTGGTCCGCAGCGGATCGAACCCAAAAGCGCCTTGGTGCTGGATCCATCGGGTGCCATCGTCGAACAATTTTCATCAAGTGCGGTGGATCGGGCGCTGGCATCTGCGACGGGTGATGAACAGCCAGAAACCCAACTGCGCGACATCGTCAGAGTGCTGGAAACGGCCGCCAAGGACGATAATATTGATCGTGTGCTGTTGATCACCCACGACATCAGCGGCATGGGTCCCGCCACCGGCCGCGAGCTCGCGCGGGCGTTGGCCAAGTTCAAGGAAAGCAAGAAGCCGCTGTATGCAATGGCCGACGGCTACGACCAGCGCGGCTACCTGCTCGCCGCACAGGCCGACAAAATCTATATGGATCCGGAAGGTGCCGTGTTGTTCGAAGGCATGGCGCGCTACCGCACCTATTTTCGCGGCGCTTTCGACAAATTCGGTATTGAGCCGCACCTGTTCCGAGTCGGAGAGTACAAGTCTGCGGGCGAGCCCTATATCCGCAGCGACGCATCGCCGGAAGCCAAGGAAGCGGATCTGTACTGGATGAACGATGTGTGGCAGCGCCAGCTCGCCGACATCGCCGCCGCACGCGGTCTCAAAGCGGAGGATCTGACTGCCATCATCGATGGCTATGTGCAATCGATTACCGCCGTTGGCGGCGATCTTGGCAAGCTCGCGGTCGAGCAAAAGCTGGTCGATGGACTGATGACACGCCAGCAAATTCGTGAGCTGATGATCAAGGAAGGCGACGAGGACGAAGACGGACATTCCTTCCGGCAGATAAATTTCAAAGACTATCTGGCGCGGCAGAATGCGTTGCCCAAGTTTCCGGGCGACAACCAGGTGGCCATCGTGGTTGCCGAGGGGCAGATCGTTGATGGCGATCAGGCACCAGGTACGGTCGGCGGTGATTCGACCAGTCGGCTGCTGCGTGACGCGCGCGAGGACGAAGACGTGAAAGCTGTGGTGCTGCGCGTCGACTCGCCTGGCGGCGGCGTGTTTCCGTCGGAGCTGATTCGTCGCGAGGTGGCGTTGCTGAAGAAAGCCGGGAAGCCAGTGGTGGTTTCCATGGGTGATCTCGCTGCATCCGGTGGTTATTGGATCAGCATGAATGCCGACGAGATCATCGCTGATCCCAGCACCATTACCGGTTCCATCGGCATCTTCGGTTTGTTCATGAATGTGCCGGAGGCGATGGGCAAGGTCGGGCTCAAAACCGATGGTGTTGGCACGACCTGGTTGGCTGGCGCTTTCGACCCGACGCGAGCACTCGATCCGCGTGTGGGCGAACTGATTCAGCAGGTGATCAACAACGGATACGAGAACTTCATCGGCCGTGTCGCCGAAGCGCGCAAGCAGGATGTTTCGACCATCGACTCCATCGCTCGTGGTCGCGTGTGGAGCGGTGCCCAGGCCAAGGAACGCGGGTTGGTCGATCGGCTGGGCTCGTTCGACGATGCGGTGAAGTCGGCAGCAAAGCTTGCGAAACTCGACGACTACGAGACGCGTTACATAGAAAAAGAGCCGAGTGCGTTTGAAGCCTTCATGGCAGGCATGTCGCAATCTCGAGTCGGCGCTTTTATGGCGCGTCAGGGTTGGCTGGGTCCGCTTGGCACGCTTAGCGATCGCCCGAACCAGGAGCTGCAAACGCTGCAGGCATTGCTCGAACAACATCATCCCGGTCTGCCGGTTTCGGTGCAGGCACATTGCGAGTGCGGTATTCGCTAGTCGCTGCCTATCGAGTGCGGGAGCTTGCTCTCGCATCTCGTCTTTCCATTTTGTTTATCGCAATGTGTTTGAGTCAGCGCTCCGCTGCGTTACCTGCTGATGGGCGTAGAGCGGCGGCGCGCTGCTCTGCGCATCTGTCCGCGGCGTCCGTCGGACGCCGCGGACGATCAGTGATGAAGAATATAATCAAATAAATCAATCGATTGCCAGTGGCACAAGAATTGCGGATCGCCCGTGACATTCACGGACGATCGCCATGATTCGAGACACCGCTGCCACCGACCGCGTGCTCCAAGCCGATGCATCCCGCCACACACGGCAGCGGGTACTGTTGGTGGCCGGTAGCCTGGTCGCGCTTGTGCTCGTCGGCTGGAGTGTGAATCGGTTTTTCGCAACCGAGCGCAGCGTGGACGCGAGCCGATTGCGTTTTGCGGAAGTGGTGCGCGGCGCTCTAGTGCGCGATGCGATCGCCGATGGCCGCATCGTTGCGGCTGACATCCCCAGTGTTTATTCACCAGCGAACGGAAGCGTCGCGTTGCGCACGCGTGCTGGCGCATCGGTAAAGAAAGGCGATGTGCTCGCCGAAATTGATTCGCCCGAACTACAGGCCGAGCTCGAACGCGAGCGCGCGGCGCTGGCGAGCCTGGATGCCACAACGGCACGGTCGCGTATCGAGTCGGAGCGGTTGCGACTGACTGCGGTCAAGTCTGTCGACGAGGGTGAAGTCGCGCGCACCGCGGCGGTGCGTGATCTGGAGCGTGCCGAACGCGGTTTCAAGAGCGGCGCAATTGCGGAAGTTGATTACCTGCGCGCGCAGGATGCGCTGGAAGCCGCGCAGATCCGGTCGAAGCACGCAGCAGCTGACTCTGCTTTGAACAATGATGCAGTAGGCTTTGAGCAACGTACGCGGGATCAAGAGCTGAGGCGACAGCGTTCGGTCGTTGCCGAACTTGAACGCCGTCGCGACGAACTCACCGTGCGCGCGCCGGTCGATGGCATCGTCGGGACAGTCGCGGTCTCGGATCGCACCAAACTGGCGCGCGATGCTTTGTTGATGGTGGTCGTTGACTTGTCGCGACTCGAAGTAGAGATTCGTGTTCCGGAATCCTACGCAGACGATCTAGGTATCGGCATGGCAGTCGACTTGAGCTTGCCGAGCGGAAAAATTACGGGCCGCTTATCGACGATCTCGCCCGAGGTGATCGGGTCGGAAGTTTTGGCGCGCGTCGCATTTGTCGACGACCAACCCGCCGGTCTGCGCCAGAACCAACGCGTCTCGGTGCGCGTGCTGATCGAAAACAAACCCGACGTACTGTTGCTGCGCCGCGGGCCGTTCGTGGAGCAGTCGGGCGGACGGCACGTCTTCGTGGTGCGCGACGGCATCGCCGAGCGGCGCGCGGTGCGCCTGGGCGACAGCAGCTTGGAAGCGGTCGAAGTGCTTGAAGGTCTAGCGCCCGGCGACAACGTCGTTATCGCCGGTACTGACCTGTTCCAGGAATCCAGCCGTGTTCGTATCAACGACTGAAGAGCAAAGGTCCCATAACCCTCACCCCGTTTCGCGTTGATACCCGCTTCCACCATCGCAGCCGCAAGGAACCACACCATGCTCACCATGAAAAATCTCAGCAAGATCTACTGTACGCACCTGATCGAAACACATGCGCTGCGTGGATTCGACATCGAAGTGCGCGAGGGCGAGTTCGTTGCAGTCACCGGGCCGTCTGGCTCGGGTAAGACCACGTTTCTGAACATCGCCGGGTTGCTCGAAGATTTCAGCGATGGTGATTTTCTGTTTGACGGCGCGTCCGTGCGCGGGCTCGGCGACGACGCCCGCTCGCGATTGCGCAATCAGAAAATCGGTTTTATTTTTCAGGGTTTCAACCTCATCCCGGACTTGAATTTGTTCGACAATGTCGAGGTGCCGCTACGTTATCGCGGCTTCAACGCACAGGAGCGCAAGCGCCGCATTGAATTATCGCTGGAACGCGTCGGATTGTCCTCGCGCATGAAGCATTACCCCGCAGAACTTTCGGGCGGCCAACAGCAGCGGGTAGCGATCGCCCGTGCACTGGCTGGTGAGCCTCGATTGTTACTGGCCGACGAGCCAACCGGCAATCTGGACACCGCCATGGCGCGCGGCGTGATGGAGTTGCTGGAAGAGATCAACAGTCAGGGCACGACCATCGTGATGGTGACGCACGATGCCGAGTTGGCGCAGCGCGCTCAGCGCAACGTGCACATCATTGATGGCCAGGTCAGCGACTTCGATCGCAATATCAGCTTGCTGCGCCCGCGTGCGGCTGCAGTGGCGATTCCGGCCTGAGGTGCAGACCATGTGGAACTATTATTTCAAGCTCGGGCTCATGAGTCTGCGGCGCAATCCGATCCTTACTTCGCTCATGGTATTGATCCTCGGATTTGGTGTGGGCGCCAGCATGACGGCATACACAGTGATGCACGTGCTCGGGGGCGATCCGATCCCGCACAAGAGCGGCAAGATGTTTGTGCCGCAGCTCGATACGGGCTCGGCTGAAGACTACAAAGCGGGCGATGAACCCGATTTGCAGCTCGGTTATCTCGATACCGACGCCATGCTGCGCGCCAGACATGGCAGCAACCGCACGGCGGTCTACGGCATTGCGCCTATTGTCGATGCGCAGCGCAAAGATTTGCCGCCTTCCGGGGAAGCCGGCCTGGCGATGACACGCGGGTTCTTCGAAATGTTCGAATTGCCGTTTCGATTTGGCGGACCCTGGAATGCTGCCGAGGACGACGCCGGCAGCGATGTTGTAGTGATCGGACGCGTGTTGTCGGAAAAGCTGTTTGGTGCCGAGGACCCGAGTGGACGCAGCGTGCGGCTGGCCGATCGCGACTATCGCATTGTCGGTGTGCTCGATCTTTGGCGGCCTGTGCCGCGTTACTACCGGTTGCTCAGCGGCTCTTCGCCCACTGAAAGCGAACAGGTGATGGTGCCATTCCGCAATGCGATTTCGCGCGAATGGCGCAATGATGGTTGGACCAACTGCAACGGCAGCAGCCCCGACGAGCCGGGATTCGCAGGATTCCTGAAGCGGGAATGCAACTGGATCCAGTACTGGGTGCAACTGAACGATGCAGCAGCAGTTGCGGAATATCGCGACTATCTAGCGGCACACCTTGCACAGCAGCGCAAACTGGGTCGATTCAAACGACCGGATAATATCCGTCTGCGCGACGTGCGCGAGTGGTTGGCGTTCAACGATGTGGTCGATGCTGATACACGGCTGCAGACCTACCTGGCATTCGGCTTCCTGCTCGTGTGCATTGTCAATGTGGTCGGGTTACTGCTCGCCAAGTTCACCGCGCGCAGCGGCGAGATTGGTGTACGACGTGCACTGGGTGCGACCCGCGGCAACATCATCTCCCAGTACCTGGTCGAAACTGTGGTCATCGGTCTTGCCGGCGCCTTGCTGGGCTTGGCGCTGAGCTATGCGGGGCTGCTGGTTGTCGACCATTACAGTTTCGAGAGCGCAGGTATCGCCAAGCACGATCCCTGGATGGTCGCCGCGACCGTGGCCGTCGCCATAGTCAGCGCAGTGCTCGCTGGATTGCTTCCGACCTGGCGCGCTGCGCTTCAGGTTCCTGCCCTGCAACTCAAGTCTCAGTGAGGCCTGCCATGGAACTCAAACCGATTCTGAAAACTTTGCTACGCAACAAGATCGGCGTTGCCGTGATCGCGGCGCAGGTGGCGCTGACCCTGGCAATTGCCAGCAACGTATTCTACATCGTGCGTGACCGTGTTGCCGCGGCTGGTCAACCCAGCGGTGTAGACGAAGCCAATGTCTTCCGCATCCGCGCCAACAGTTACCGCGACATCGCCGAGCCGATGGCGCAGCAGAAAATGGACGAACAGATGCTGCGGACCATTCCCGGTGTGCGTGCGGTTGCCATGGTCAATCAGGTGCCGCTCGGCCAATCAGGTAGCAACAGTGGGATATTTGTAGCTCGCAAGCAGGTCCAGTCGACAACGAATGCAGCGTTCTATGAGTCAGCGACTTCGATGGTCGATACGTTGGGGCTGAAACTGATCGAGGGCCGCGATTTTCTTCCAGAGGAATACCTCGAAACCGATGGCGAGCCACCGTATCCGACTTCGCTGCCGATCATCATCAGCGAACGTTTGGCACAGCTGGCATTTCCGACTCAGTCGCACTTTGCTGGTCGCGTGCTTTACCGAGGCAGCGGCGATGACGCAACCGAGTTGCGCATCGTGGGCGTGGTTGAGCAACTCACTACCCCTTGGGGCCGATCCAGCTGGGGTTCGCAGACCGGGTCAGAGTCAGTTATCACGGCAGTGCGCCTGCCCAGTTCATCACCACAGTACATCGTGCGCACGCAACCCGGCACACAGACTGAAGTGATCAAAGCTGCTGAAGCGGCGCTGGTCAAACCTGGCGATGGCCGCATTCTGGAACCGGCCAACAGCATGCTGGAGCTGCGTGAACGGCGCTACCGCAACGATTATTTCCTGTCGTCGATGATGGCCACGATGACCGGTCTGCTGATGCTGGTCACCGCCAGTGGCATCCTCGGTATGGCGAGCTTTTGGGTCGGGCAACGCCGAAAGCAGATCGGCATGCGCCGCGCTCTGGGCGCGCGGCGCAGCGATATCCTGCGCTACTACCTGCTGGAGAATTTTGTTATCACCAGTCTGGGTATTGGCATTGGAGTGGTGCTGGCGCTGAGTCTCAACTTCTTCATTGCCGAAGGCCTGCAGCTTGCGCGACTGCCGCTCGATAACTTGCTGGTCGGAATGTTGATGCTGTGGGCAGTGGGCCAGCTCGCAACCTGGTTTCCAGCCCGTCGCGCCGCGCAGATCGCACCTGCAACGGCGACGCGAACTGTGTAAGGTTCGCCCTATGCCAACTGTACTTTTGATCGACGACAACGCGGGTGTGATTGACGCACTTGCGTTGCTGCTATCACTGCACGACATCGACGCATTGCGTGCTTCCACACCTGGTAGTGGACTTGCCCTGCTCGCTGATTCAGCGGTGGATCTGGTGATCCAGGATATGAACTTCAGCGCCGATACCACGTCGGGCGCGGAAGGCGAAACTCTTTTCCGCAAGATTCGCACGCTATATCCAGATATGCCGGTGGTCTTGCTGACAGCATGGACTCACCTTTCCACTGCGGTCGAACTGGTTCGTGCCGGAGCGGCCGATTATCAGGCCAAGCCCTGGGACGATCGCAAGTTGGTGGCCACGGTGCGCAACCTGCTGGAGCTGGGTGAGGCCAATCGCGCCATGACCCGCAACCGCGAAAGCGACCGCAGCCTGCGTCGCGCGCTGAAAACGTTCGACCTGCGCGGCTATTTGTTTGCCGATGCGGCAACTGCGCGTGCCGTGCATCTCGCCTGCCAGGTTGCCCGCGCTGACGTACCAGTGCTGATCACCGGCCCCAACGGCGCCGGTAAGGAGGGCATCGCCAGCATCGTGCAAGCCAATTCGGGCGTCTGCGCTGGGCCCTTCATCACCGTCAACTGCGGTGCCTTGCCGAGCGAGCTGATCGAGGCCGAACTTTTCGGTGCCGAAGCCGGTGCCTACACCGGCGCCAACAAGGCGCGCGAGGGAAAATTTGAAGCGGCGGACGGGGGTACGTTGTTTCTGGATGAGATCGGAAATTTGCCGCTTGCCGGGCAGATGAAGTTGCTTCGTGTGTTGGAGACCGGCCGCTTCACCCGGCTTGGCGCAAACCGCGAGCGCGAGGTAAAGGTGCGCGTGATCAGCGCTACCAATGCTGACCTGCGCACGATGATTCGTCAGGGCAGATTTCGCGAGGATCTTTACTATCGCCTGAACCTGATCGAGATTGTGCTGCCGCCATTGGCTGAACGCAGCGCAGACATATTGCCGCTGGCCGAACATTTTCTTGGAGGCGACAAACGCCTCGCCGACGATGCGCGTGCCGCGCTGCTTCGCCACCACTGGCCAGGCAATGTGCGTGAGCTCAAGAACACGATCAGCCGGGCGCGTCTGCTGGCACCTGGCGATGAGTTGCATGCATCCGATCTCGGCCTGTGCAGCGCGCCGGTTGCACTGGCGCCGGGCAACGCATTCGACCGCGCCGAGCCGGATCGCGACGCGATCGAAGCAGCGTTGACGAGTGCACAGGGCGTTGTCGCCCAGGCGGCGGCCGAACTCGGGCTGTCGCGACAGGCGCTCTATCGCCGCATGGAACGTCTTGGGATCGGTCGCGCGCCGTGAAGCGCCCCTTGTTCTCGCGTGTATCGCTAGCCGGAAGAGTGACCGGGTTGGTGTTTCTGATGGCCTGCGTCTCGGTGGCGCTGATGGTGATCCTGCCGCGCTGGATTGAAAATACTCCGGTTGTCGTTGTCGTCACGCTGTTAGCTGGTCTGATACTGGCGCTTTGGTGGGGCAGGCTACTGCTGCACGAGCACCTTTCGATGTTTCGTGCCCTGGCCGGTACGGTGCATAGTTTCCGCGATGGTGATTTCAGCTTTGGCCTGCGTTGGCAACGAAGCGATGAGCTGGCGGATCTGGTTGCAGCACACAACGAGCTCGGCCAGGTATTGCGCGACCAGCGACTTGGTCTGGTTCAGCGCGAATTGTTGCTCGATACCATGGTGCAGAACACACCGGTGGCGATGTTGTTGCTGGCCAATGCCGAGATCGTGGTTTACGCCAATCTGACTGCGCGCAAACTGTTGAATGAAGGCAGACCGTTGCATGGCCTGCGCATCGCGGAGTTGCTGGAGCTCAACGACCCGGCACTGCGCGAGGCGCTGGATCGCGGCGGCGACGGGCTGTTCTCGATCGGCGAGGGCGAGCAGGAGGAGATTTATCATCTGGCGCGGCGTAGTTTCCTGCTCAATGGGCGTCAACACGACCTGTTGATGCTGCGTCGATTCACCCAGGAATTGCGCCGGCAGGAGGTACAGACCTGGAAGAAGGTCATCCGCGTTATCAGCCACGAGCTCAACAACTCGTTGGCGCCAGTGGCGTCGCTTGCCCACTCCGGGGCAGAGCTACTCAGGCGCGGGCAAACCGATCGCCTCGAGTCAATTTTCGAAACGATCGAGGAACGCGCACGTCACCTCGAAGGCTTCATTCAGGGCTACGCGCGATTCGCCAAGCTACCCACGCCGAGGCTGGAATCAGTGCAATGGGACGAGTTCGTTGAGCGCATTGCATCGCAGATGACGTTTCGCATTGAAGGCAGCATCGCCCAAGGCAACACGCGCGTTGAAGCGTCGCGATTTGATCCCGCGCAAATGGAGCAGGCGCTGATCAACCTGTTGAAGAACGCACACGAGTCGGGCTCTGCAGAATCCGATGTGTCCTTGCAAGTCGAGCCAACGCGCAACGCCGTGCGCATCAGCGTGCGTGACCGCGGCCCCGGCATGAGCGCCACGGTGTTGGCAAATGCGCTGGTACCGTTTTACTCCACCAAGCGCGCGGGCACTGGACTGGGGCTGGCGCTGGCGCGCGAAATCATCGAAGCGCACGGCGGCACTATCACCCTGAACAATCGCCACGACGGTGGTTTGCAGGTGAGTTTGATCCTGCCAAGATCGTGATGCACGTGGTGCTGCTCGTGTACTTACTCAAACCCATCGCGGAACAGGTAGCCCACTTCCCAGACCGGCCCGCTCGCAGTCACGCTTATGCCTTGCACGGTTTCGCGTAATGGCTCGATTGCACCATCGCCGATGCGCACACTTCCGCCAACGGAATTCATGCCCTTGTTGAAGACAATGCTGGCGTTGCCGCGTACCGGATGGGTCAGAGTCAGCGTCCAGCTGGAGCCATTGTCGACCAACGCTGCGACCATTGCCGGCTCACCGTTGTCGTAGCCGGTGACAACGTTCAAAAAATAGCTGTCGGCGCTGCCGATCGAGTCGAGTTCGAGCCGATGCTGGCCGGATTGTTCGTCGCCAGGTACGTCCTCGTTGATGACGCGGAAAATCGGGTTCGTCGGCAGCAGGGTGATCAGCTCGCTGGTCTGCGTGCCGACGCTGGCGGCGACGCGATTGCTGGTGGCGGTTGGCGCGGTTTCGAAGTGCATGATGAACGATCGTCGCACCTGGGCACCGGCCACATGCGGGCCCTGCCACAGCCAGTTTGCGCTCAAATAGAAAGGTCGCTGCGAATCAGACGAGCCCCGAGTCCGGTCTAGAATGACCAGTGCCTGCATCGGGCGGATGAACAGGAACTCGCGCCAGGCGTCGTCGGCATAGGGCCAATCCGCCCGGGTATCCAGACCGTTGCGGTACGCCTCGGAATAGTCTGTTGCAACATACGCGAACTGCGCCGCGTGCTGCAACCTTTTCACTTCCGGCAGGCGCCTGGGTTGATCAGGATCGGGATTGCCCTGCGGCGGGATTGGTTGGGGGCCAGAACCGATCCAGATGCCGGTGGTTGCGCCTTCGAACAACAGTACGTTTTGAGCCGGAGCTTCGGAGGAATCGATCGTGTTTGAACTACCGCTGGGCTGCCCATAGGCGACCAGACGATCCGAGTAGCCAGTGCTCTCGCGTGTCAGCCAACGCCCTTTGCGCCACACCTGAAAACTTCCTGCATCCCAGTGTCGATGCAATGTGCCACCGGGGGTACCGAGTTGCAGGTGCACTTGCATCGCATTGGCGTCATGGCCGGTGCGCATATCAAACACCTGGGCACCAGGTGCGTAGTAGTCGAGTGGCAGGGTGGTGAGATCGGCAACGTTTCCGCTGCCGCCGAGCGCATCGAACAACCAGCGCCGACCTGCGTTCGACATCGTCAACCATGCCCGCGCATGGCGCGCGTTACCACTGGTCGCATCGCGCGCACCGAAATAGCGCGCAAAATCTCCGAGATAGTTGCGTGTATTGATCGCGCCGTTCTCATAGAAGTGTTCGTCATCGTTGAACGGGAAAAAGCTCACGCCACCGGCAGGCAGGCCGCTGATCGTTGACGGCCCAGGCGTGCTGCCATAGATCAGCGCGTAGATCGCTTCGCGAAAGTACGGCGCCTGCAGATAAGGGTCGTATCCGTAATCGGCCGCCGACACGAACGGGATCAGCGGATACGACAGACTGACGACGCCGTAATCGCCTCCTTCGGGAAACACTCCGCCCCGCCCGAAACTCTGATACCAGGTGGGAAACCACACGCCCATGCGCGTATCCAGAGCTTGGTCGATGAATTCCTGCGCGCGCGGGTTTTCGCCGAAGCTGGCGATGCCCCACATCAACATGTTGCGCGTGCGCCCCGACCAGTAGTTGTTCGCTTCGTCGCCTTGATTGCCGAGGTCGTCGGCCATTTCGCGGTCCATGTAGCCATTCCAACGCGTCACCAGCGTGGCAATTTCCCCAGCGCTGAAACTGGCGTGACACCAGTCAAACATCAGCAGCAAGTCCTCGCCGGCTTGACGCGTATCGTCTCGAAACCCACCGGGTCCGGCACTCGCTTCCCAGCCAAGGAAAAAGTCTGCGGCAAGCCCACAATCGGCAGCGTTATTGACCAGCAGGCCACGCAGGGCGCGCTCGTAATTGATGTCATTGCCAGCGGGGGTGAACGCAGTGGTGGCGAAATAGTCACGCGCTTGCTGCAGTCGCGCTGCGTTGCCGAACCACAGACGCGGGTGCGTCGCCGGTATGTTCAGTGTGACTGCGTGGCCGACTGAGGACGCCACCAACGCGAGGGCAAGAATGTAGAGGCCGAAGGTGCGACGCATTTTCATATGGGGGTCTGTGTTGTGGGAATCTTGGTGTTGCGGCGCAGGCTGGGAATCGCCTGACGCAACGCGCTTTCATCTAGCCCGCACCTCACGCTACTGACAACTGCTTTTGGTCGACGTCGGCAATCCGCTGTGCCCGACCGTCAGTGCTGAGCGGGGGTGGCGGAGCGGCGAGCAGAGTTTCGGCGATGAACTGACGCTCGCGTTCCGAAAAGCCGCGCTCGGCAAGCCAATCACTCCAGTCTTCGGCTGGAACGCAAAGCAGTTGTTCGATGGCTTTAGCGGTGGTGTTCATGTTATTGACAATTCACGATTGGGGTACCGCTGCGCCCGAAGCGGGTCAAGAAATACGATGCTCCGCGCAAACTCGCGTAGCCGGGGCGCTAACCTTGGAAGGCGAGAAATGCGCTGCGTATGCGACATTCGGGGCGAACAATCATCACACCGTCAAGCTTTGTCGTCGCGGCGGCCTCGCGGCAACTACGTCAGTCGCAAAATTTTGAGCTGCCCGGCCAGTTATCAGAAAGCACGTGCGATCAATGCGGCTGCCTAGACCGATGCCTGCACGCGCCCGTATGCCGGCGCGGCTTGCCAACGGCGAGCGCTGTCGATGATTGCATCGATGTCTGCCCACTGCGGCCGCCAGCCAAGCACGCGCTGCGCTGCAGATGCATCGGCAACCAACATGGCCGGATCGCCGTCCCGACGTGGTGCAATGTCGCGTGGCACCTTGACTTTGCAAACGCGCTCGACCGAGTGGATCACATCCAGCACTGAAAATCCGGCGCCATTGCCGAGGTTGAAGGCGTGTGCGCCAGCGTTGGCGTCGAGATAGCTGAGCGCAGCAAGATGCGCTGAGGCCAGGTCATTGACGTGAACATAGTCGCGCACGCAGCTTCCGTCTGCGGTTGGATAATCATCGCCGAATATCGCCAGCGGCCGGCCAGACTGCGCTGCGGAGATCGCGTTCGGGATCAGATGCGTCTCCGGCTCGTGGGCCTCGCCGATCAAGCCAGAAGGGTCTGCTCCCGCGGCATTGAAATAGCGCAGACAGACACTACGCATGGCATCGCCCTTCGCGGCGTCGGCGAGCAATTGCTCAACCATGTGCTTGCCTCGACCATAAGGATTGATCGGCACCAGCGGGTGCGTCTCTTTGATCGCTGCCAGCGCGAGCGGGTTGCCGTAAACCGCGGCAGTCGACGAAAACACCATGCGGGCGACGCCCGCACGCTGCATCGCGGCCAGCAGGTTGATGCTGCCGGCGACATTGTTCCGGTAATAACGCAGCGGTTTGGCGACGGATTCGCCGACTGCGATCAGCGATGCGAAGTGCACGACCGCGTCGAACGACTTTTTCTGCAAAGCACTTTGAAGCGCATCAGTATCCAGCAGATCACCGACGATCAGATCGCCCCAGCGCACCGCCTCGCGATAGCCGCCCAGCAGATTGTCGAACACTGTGAGCTCATGGCCGGCGGCGGCTGCATGCTTGCAAAAATGTGCGCCGATGTACCCGGCACCGCCGGTAACGAGCAATTTCATCGCATCCGAACCGCGCCAGGCGCTTGTGTCTTCACCGGAGTGCTGGAACGCGCCTCGCGCACGCGGGCCACGGGCATGTGCTGGCCTCGCATCAACTGCGGTCCGACATGATCAGCAACAAGCCGGCGAGCACCATCACCGTGCCAGCACCCGAACGCCAGCCAGCGCGTTCGCCAAACAGGACGACGGCGCCAACGACCACCAGCACAAAGGTCAACGCTGTGTACGGATAGACGACGCGAAGCGGCAGTTTCGACAGGCAGTACATCCACAGCAACGTACTGACGGCGTAACCGCCGAGCCCGAGCGCGACTTGCCAGTTGACGAACTCAAGCCAATGTCCGCGGCCATTGGCGCCAGCCTTCAACAGCATTTGGCCAGCCGCAGCGGTGAGGCAGGCAAGCAGCAGCAAGAGGTGCAGCTGCGTCATGGAATGGTCTTCGTCGATGGGTGGCTGACGACCTCACGCACGATTGCCAGCGGGCGGCCCTTCGACTGCATAAACATGCGGCCGATGTATTCACCGAGAATACCCAGGCACAACAGTTGCGCCGACGCAAACAGTGCGATGACGCCGACGATGCTGGACCAGCCGCGCACCGTGTCGAAGAACAGCCACGAACCCACTGCATACGCGCCGATGCCAAGCGCTACAACGAAGCCGAACATCGACAGCCACAAGGCTGCACGCAGCGGCACGGTGGAGAATCCGGTGATCGCATCGATCGCCAGACGCAGCATTCGTTTCAGCGGATATTTGGTTTCACCAGCAAAGCGTTCCTGGCGGACATAGGGCAGTGCTACTTGGCGAAAACCAAGCCAGGCGAACAGCCCGCGCACGAACCGATGGCTTTCCGGCAATTGTTTCAAAGCTTCCAGCACCTGCCGAGTGACCAGACGGAAGTCACCTGTGTCTTGCGGGATATCGACATCAGTCAGCCGGTCGAGCACTCGATAAAACGCCGCGGCGGTGCCGCGTTTAAATGCGGTCTCGCCCAGGCGTTCGGTGCGTTGTCCATAAACGATGTCCGCGCCATCATCGATCTTTTCCATCATCTGCAGCACCAGCTCGGGCGGATCCTGAAGATCGGCATCGATCATCAGGATGCGTTCTCCGCGACACAGTTCGAGCCCCGCGCTGAGTGCCAATTGATGTCCAAAATTTCGCGACAGACCAACCGCCACCACATGACCATCGCGGGCGGCAATCTCATTGAGCATCAGCCAGGTGCGATCGCGCGAACCGTCGTCGACATAGACGATCTCATAGTCGTCACTGGCGGCCGCCGCGCAGGCGCCACTCAACCGTCGGTGCGTTTCGGTGATCACTTCTTGTTCGTTGAAGACGGGGACCACCACACTGAGCCTGGGCGCGGGAGGTGGCGATGCGTGCGTTGGCAGGCGCGGAAAGATGAAATGTGTCATTGGGATTTTTGGCGCGAGGGTGAAGGTATTTGCGGCGAGACTCGCCAGAAACGGGGCGGACTTCTACGTGGTTTGCGCGAATGATAGCGAAGCGCGTGTTGGCTCAGTCCTTTCCTGGTCGCTTCCAGCCGTGAAGCGTGCGTTCGCGCGGTCGTGTGAGCGTCAGTTCGTCCGCTGGCGCATTGTGGCTGATCACCGAACCGGCGCCGATGGTGGCATCCGCGCCGATGGTGACCGGGGCCACCAATGCGCTGTTGGAGCCGATGAAGGCGCGGTCTTCGATGGTGGTGACGTGCTTGTTGATACCGTCGTAATTGCAGGTGATGGTGCCGGCGCCTATGTTGACCTCAGATCCGATTTCCGCATCGCCCAGATAGCTCAGATGATTGGCTTTGGAGCCACGACCCAACCGCACCTTTTTGGTTTCGACGAAATTGCCGATATGCACGCCTGGGGCAAACTCGGAGCCCGGACGCAGGCGCGCGAACGGGCCGATCACGCACGCTTCAGCAACGCGCGCACCGTCAATGTCGCAATGCGCATGGACCACGGTACCGGCTGCCAAAACGGTGTTCTTGATTCTGCAGAAAGGACCAATGTGTACGCCGTCGCCGAGCTGGACATCGCCTTCAAGAATCACGTTGACGTCGATCTCGACATCGCGGCCGACTTCGACCTGGCCGCGTACGTCAAGACGTTCGGGGTCGGCGATACGCACACCCAGCGCACACAGGCGTCGCGCCTGCAGTCGTTGAAAGCGACGCTCAAGATCAACCAGTTGCCAGGGATCGTTGACGCCCAGTGCCTCGGACACATCGCCAACGCGGACTTCGACTGCTGCTTTTCCTGCATCTGCGGCCATGGCAAATACATCGGTCAGATAGTACTCGCCCTGCGCGTTGCCGTTGCCGAGCTGCGCCAACCAGGCGTGCAGGTGCGCTGCATCCGCTGCGATCATGCCGGTATTGACAATATCGATCGCGCGCTGCGCGTCGCTGGCATCTTTGTCCTCGACGATTCCGAGCACTTTGCCGGACTCATCGTGCAGGATGCGACCGTAGCCCCTCGGATCATCGAACTGGGCGGTCAACACCGCCAGCGGCGCGCCCGTTGGCGAAGCGCGCATCGCATCCAAGAGGGCCTGCAGGGATTCGGCACGTACCAGGGGAACGTCACCGTAAAGAACCAGAACCCGTGCATCGTTGGGCACCAGGCTCATCGCCTGCTGCACGGCATGGCCCGTGCCCAACTGCTCGGCTTGCAACGCCCAGTCGATATCCGATTCGGCCTGCATCGCGGCCTGCACCTCGTTACCGCGATGGCCGTGGACAACGTGGATGGCAGCCGGTTTGAGCGCGCGAGCGGCTTCCAATACATGCTGCAACAGAGGTTTTCCGGCAAGTCGATGCAACACCTTGGGCAGGAGGGAGCGCATGCGCTTGCCTTCTCCAGCGGCGAGAATGATTACATGCAAAGGGGCGCTGAGTGCCATGCAATAGCCTTGAATCGTCGAGGGCGCAAATGGCGCCAAAGTTTGATTTCTCAAATACGGGTTTAAGCCGAAACAATTTCATCCGTACCATTTTGACAGATTGAGTTTGGGCCGTCCGACCAGGGAACCTCTGAACAAGTCCGGAGCCGCGATAGCCCCCTGAGTCAGGGGGCGAAAAACCGCGGGTTGACCAGCTCCGCTGTTGAGAGCGGGGAGTTTGGCAAGCAATAAGCAGTGTGGCGAAGACGAAGTGGTGACTTGTTCAGACGTTCCCTAAGGGCAGTTCGCGTGGAATTGGTCAGAGATCTGCATGGTAATGGGGGCACGGGCGAAGTTGCGCGTGTTGGTGTGTCGGCACCAGGGCGTACATTGGCAACGGGTTTCGCATTCGTAGGCTGTGGAAGCCGGAAACACATAGCGAGCCAATCCGGACCCGGTCGCTACCCTCCGGACAATCCCTTTGCACCTGTTGCGGGACGAACACGGGTAAAGATGCCGCCTTCGCGAGTGAAAAGTGAATATCTTCCCGCTAGGATGAGGCTCACCATGACCTTCCCGCGCGAGTTGCACCGAAAGCCGCACATAGATACCGTCCTGCTGACCCGTCTGATGGCTTGCGACACCATCGAGACGCTGACCAGCGAGGTGCAGGGCGCTTCTCATCGCCTTGGATTCGAGCACTGGATTTACGGCGCACTGATGCCGGTAACGCCGACTCGCGCAGAAGAGTTCGTCATCAACGGATATCCTGATGAATGGCGAAAACATTACCTGGAGTCGGGTTATACAATGGCCGATCCAACCGTTACTTACGCCCGCGGCCACGTGATTCCTTCATTGTGGGACGATCTTGCATCGCGCAATTATCGAGGCGTCAATTCGGATCAAGCCAAGCTTATATTTACTGAAGCGCGCTCGTTTGGACTGGCCAAAGGGCTGAGCGTGCCGCTGCATGGATTGGGCTGTCTGTTCGGGATCATGTCGTATGCGGCCAGCGACCCCAAGCATCCGATTCTGGAATCAACCATTCACGCCGAGGCGGTGCTGCTGGCAACTTATGTGCACCAAGCCGCTTCGCTGCTGATCAATCGTGGCGCCAGTGAAAAAATCAGGCCACTGACGCCGCGCGAGCGCGAATGTTTGAAGTGGGCGGCGGAAGGAAAGAGCGGTTGGGAGATAGCTCACGTGCTAAAAATCTCTGAAAGAACAACGGTGTTCCACCTGATGAACGCCTGCCAGAAACTGGGCGTGACCAACCGCCAGCAAGCGGTCGCGAAGGCGCTGGTGCTGGGTTTGCTGGAAATCTGATTGGCTGTCTAGCTGTAAGATTCGACAGCTGTAAAATCTTACAGGTATCGCGTTTGATTGCATCCACGTTCATTGGGAACGTAGGAGCCACCAAATGCACGAGATCATCATCGGACGTCCCAGCTGGCGGAACATTTCCGCCCCGTTGCTGGACAGTATGTATGGCCTGCGCCATGAGATGTTCAGCGAACGTCTGAACTGGGACGTGGAGACCCGTAACGGCAAAGAGAAAGACTGGTTCGATCGTCTCGAGCCAACCTATGTCGTCGCCCGCCATTCGCAGGACACCAGTCGCGCCACTGGCAGTTGGCGACTGCTGCCGACCACCGGCCCATACATGCTCAAAGACGTGTTTCCTGAGTTGCTGCATGGGCACGCCGCGCCGCAGGACCCGTGCATATGGGAGGCCAGTCGCTTCGCGGTTTCCAAGCACGATGAAGGCGCCGCCTTTGGAATGAACGAAACGCCCATCTCGATGATTCGCGAAATGCTGCGTTTCGTGCGTCGCAATGGGGTGCATGAGATCGTCACTGTGACCAGCGTTGGCGTCGAGCGACTGATCCGCAACCTGGGTTTGAAGACAGAACGATTTGGGCCCGCACTGCAAATCGGCAATGTGCGCACGGTCGCTCTGCGAGTGCCCATGGACGACGCCGCCGAGCGGGTGCTGTGGGGCTCGCTGGAACACGAATCAGTCCGCGAAGCGGCATAACAGTTTTGGCGCGGCAGCGGGCGAAGGCTCTTGGAATCCACCCCGGCACTTCCGACCTCGCCATTCCCGCTGTCGCGCCAGTTTCATTGCTTGTGGTTTCTCCGACCGGTCGGCGCATGCGCCGACACTGAAGGGCGTTCAACAATCGGAGGTGGTCAGATGAAGTCAAAGCGAGTGGCAATCGCCTGGTTGGGTGTCCCCGATCGTATTCTCGGGGTGATGCGCCTGGTGTTGGAGCGTGCTTCGGGGCGCCCAGGCATCCAGTATGTTCTATTGGATGCGGGTGGTGAAACCGATGCATTGGTGATTGTGCTCGGCAATGGACTGGGCGCTCCGGATCCGGCGCGCTGGGGCCCTTCCGTCGTCGCCATGATTCCGCTCGCGAAGCTCATTGACGGCAGGAGTCAGCTGCGCGCTGGCGATGCCAGTCCTTCGGCTTTCTCCGGAATGATCAGCTCGCTCGATCAGATCTGCGTGCACTACTTCGACAATGAAGCGGAAACTTTTCGGCCGGAGAAACCTGGCGTCGCTGAACGCGAAGCGACGGCGTGAGCAAGGGCTGTCCGTGCCGGTTAAATGCAATTGCCCAGTGAAGCGTGCAGCGGGTGGCGGCAAGTTTATTCAGACTTGATGGTCATTCCGAACAACTGTATGGTCCGCAGCGCGGGTCGTAGCGTTCGGGACCCCTCAGTGTTTCAAGTTCTTGCGCAGTCGCTCTAACGCCTGCAGTTGTGCCATCGCCTGCGCCAGCTGCGCCTGTGCCTCGGCAATTTCAATGGCGTCGGTCCGATTCAACAAGAGCTTTTCGGCTGCTTCCTTGGCCTGCTTCGCGGCCACTTCGTCCAAATCCTTGGCGCGGATCGCGGTGTCGGTGAGTACCGTCACCACTTGCGGCTGTACTTCGAGAATTCCGCCGGACACGTAGAACGACTGTTCTTCGCCGTTCTCCAGCACGACGCGAACCTGGCCAGGCTTGAGTCGTGTAATCAGCGGCGCATGGCGCGGCGCGATGCCCAACTCGCCCATTTCGCCGGTCGCGACGACCAGTCGGACGTTGCCGTGAAAGATTTCTTCCTCGGCGCTGACGATGTCACAGCGGATTGTGCTGGGCATATTTTCTCCTACCCGTTGTACGTTCTAAAAAAATTGAAATAGTTTTGGCATGCGATTCAAATTTTTGTACCAACATCCTAGCAATCTACCCAACGTCTCACCGGGCGCACTGGACGTCTCTGAGCACGGCAGTGGGTCAGTAATGGATAAATTCCGTAATGCAGGAATCAAGAACGCCGTTCACATAACCGCAGGTCGTCACCCAATAGAAGCCGCCGCCTGAACCACCGCCACCACCGCCACCACCGCCGCCGCCACCAGAGTTAGGTGCGAAAGAAGTAGCGAGAAATGTTCCGTTGGCCCGGTACGTGTACGTCGCGCAAGTTGTCGCATTGCAAATTTTCACGGTGTCGCCAGCGCGCCAGATGTTTACATCTTGATTGACGACCGTAGTGATGAAGAGTGTCGTATCGATATCGGGTACGCCAGCGGGGAGCAGGCAGTCGTCGCAATTATATCTTCCATAATGTACGGCGAGAACAAGGACAGGCAATAGAAGTAGGGAAACAACAAGAAGAGACTTTTTCATCAAAGAATTCCTAAGGTTTAGGGTGGCAACATGAAGCGACTATTTGGTCGGCAATGTTTTGGGCCTGCAACAACTGATCAGCGTTCAGTTCGGGCCGCCAAATATCCAGCTGGTTCTGGGGAAGTCGAGATGCGCCAAGCCGCGCGGTGGCGAGCAAGTATGCGTAGCCTTTGACGCGGTCCACCTTGCCGTGGGTGCCACGCCAGTAGATAAAAGATAGCTGCCCTAATGCGTTCCGATTTCCAGTCTTGCTCGCGTCCAATAAATGTCTCAGCGATTCCTGTTTTATTTTCGATATCTCTTCGGAATTCACAAACATATCTACCGATGTCTCGTACTTGCTTGACATCATGCCTGGAAAGGCAATCTTCGCATCAATATTGCCCATTCGGGCAGCCAGCGCCAGATATTCGAATCGGGTTTCAAGCATGCTTGAATCAACGCCGTTGCACAACGCTTCTTTGTCAGTAATCTGGCGGATAATTGCTTTGGCCGATTCTTCATCCACGGCAATAGCCGCTTCATTTTCCAGCGCAATCTTTTGGTCTGGCGCTATCCAGCACGCGAAAAGGTCTAGAAACATTTGCATCGCTGCCGAATCATCTCCAGCCTTCACCAGTTCTTGCAGCTTTGGATGTGATTCGGCGATTGAGCGTCGCGCAACGAGTATTTTTTGAACGTCGCCAGTAACTTTTCGGCCATCGTGAAGCGTTACCGTGGGTTTGTCTGCGTTGATAATTCGGGAATTGGGGCTTCCATCTCCGCTTGCGTATGTCGTTGTTGAATCGTGACTTGAATCTGAGACGACGGGCGCCGCAGAGTCAGGGTGCGCGATCGATGGGTGATCCTGTGGCGCAGAACGGCGATAGCTGACGTAGATTGCGATCAAGGAAGCAACCAAGAATATACTGCCGATCACCACCGGTTTTTTCACGATAACTCCCTTGAATCGAGTAATAGGTACCGATCAGATTGACTTTGCGAGACCTTCCCGCAAGGGCGCTTTGCAAGAATAGGGTTGCCGTCCTCTACCAGCTACGCTGCAGCTTTGGCGTTCATTGCCTTGGCTTTTTCGATCACTTCTTCGATGCCGCCAACCATGTAGAACGCCTGCTCGGGCAGGTGATCGCATTCGCCGTCGACAATCATGCGGAAGCCGCGAATGGTTTCCTTGAGCGTGACGTACTTGCCTTTGGCGCCGGTGAAAACTTCCGCCACGTGGAACGGCTGCGAGAAGAAGCGCTCGACTTTGCGGGCGCGGGTCACCATCTGCTTGTCTTCTTCCGACAGCTCGTCCATGCCCAGGATGGCGATGATGTCCTTCAATTCCTTGTAGCGTTGCAGCGTCGACTGTACCTTGCGCGCAGTCTCGTAGTGCTCGACACCAACGACGAGTGGATCAAGTTGCCGGGAAGTCGAGTCCAGTGGATCCACCGCGGGGTAAATACCCAACGAGGCGATGTTACGGCTGAGCACAACGGTTGCGTCCAAGTGCGCGAAGGTGGTCGCTGGCGACGGATCGGTCAGGTCGTCGGCGGGCACATAAACCGCCTGGATCGACGTAATCGAGCCGGTCTTGGTCGAGGTGATGCGCTCCTGCAGCATGCCCATCTCTTCGGCCAGTGTCGGCTGATAGCCCACGGCCGACGGCATGCGGCCGAGCAAGGCCGAAACCTCGGTTCCGGCCAGCGTGTAGCGGTAGATATTGTCGATGAAAAGCAGTACGTCCTTACCCTTGCCGGAAGCGTCCTTGTCTTCGCGGAAGAACTCGGCCATGGTCAACCCAGTTAGCGCCACACGCAGGCGGTTGCCCGGCGGCTCATTCATCTGACCGTAAACCATCGCGACCTTGTCGAGCACGTTGGAATCTTTCATCTCGTGATAAAAGTCGTTGCCCTCACGGGTGCGCTCACCGACGCCGGCAAACACCGACAGGCCCGCGTGCGCCTTGGCGATGTTGTTGATCAGCTCCATCATGTTGACGGTCTTGCCGACGCCGGCACCACCGAACAACCCGACCTTGCCGCCCTTGGCAAAGGGACACATCAGGTCGATCACCTTGATACCGGTTTCCAGCAAATCGTTGGCAGCAGCCTGGTCGGCGTAAGCGGGCGCGTCGCGATGGATTTCCCAGCGCTCTGACTCGCCGATCGGACCGGCCTCGTCGATCGGATTGCCGAGCACGTCCATGATGCGGCCAAGCGTCTTGGTGCCGACAGGTACCGAAATGCCCTTGCCGGTGTTGGTCGCCATCAGGTTTCGGCGCAGGCCGTCGGTGGAGCCGAGCGCAATGGTGCGCACAATGCCGTCGCCCAGCTGTTGCTGGACTTCGAGCGTGATGGCGGTGCCTTCGACCTTCAATGCGTCATACACCCTGGGCACTTCGGCGCGTGAAAATTCCACGTCGACGACGGCGCCGATGATCTGAACGAGTTTGCCCTGGCTCATGTTGTCTACTCCGAATGCGAAACTTTGGTTGGTAATGGCGCGAAATGTGGGAGCGGCGTGCGCCGCGATTGCTTGCTGTTGCGCTAGATCGAACAATCGCGGCGCACGCCGCTCCCACATTTCGCTCCGACATACAAAAAACTAAACGGCTGCGGCTCCGCCGACAATTTCTGAAATCTCTTGCGTGATCGCTGCCTGGCGCGCCTTGTTGTAGACCAGCTGCAGCGATCCGATCAAATCTGTGGCGTTGTCTGATGCCGACTTCATTGCAACCATGCGCGCAGCATGCTCCGACGCCAGGTTTTCCAGCACGCCCTGATAAACCAGCGACTCGACGTAGCGCGTCAACACATCGTCAAGCACCACCTGTGCACTCGGTTCGTAGATGTAGTCCCAGTCATGGCTGGCTTCGAGCGAGTCTGATGCCGGTAGCGGCAACAGCGGGTCGGTGCTCGCCTTCTGCGTCATCGTGTTGACGAAATCGTTGTAGCACAGGTACACACGATCAACGCGGCCGTCACTGTAGGCGTCCAGCATGACCTTCATCACGCCGATCAACTGCGATACCTGCGGCTTTTCGCCAAGGTGCGTGACGCTGCCGACCAGGTTGACCTTCAGACGTTTGAAGAACGCGGCAGCCTTCTGTCCGATGGCGACGATATCGACTTCGACGTTCTTGCCTTGCCACTCGCGGATTTCAGCGAGCAGCTTGCGGAACAAGGTCGAATTCAGACCGCCGCAGAGGCCACGGTCAGTCGAGATCACCACATAGCCGACACGCTTGATGTCGGCGCGCTCGACCAGAAACGGGTGCTTGTATTCGGTATTGGCCTTGGCCACATGACCGATCACCTGGCGCATCAGACGCGAATACGGGCGCGAAGCCTTCATCTTGTCTTGCGCCTTGCGGATCTTGCTGGCCGAAACCATTTCGAGCGCGCGCGTCACCTTGCGGGTGTTCTGCACACTCTTGATCTTGGTACGGATTTCTTTGGTGCCTGCCATTTCCAGCCTTGATGCGTTGGGCGAACGTGGGTCCGCCACATGGATTCACGCCGCACTGCGGGCCAGTGCCCGCGGTGCATTTACCAGCTTCCGGTTTTCTTGAACTCGATGATTGAAGACTTGAATACCGACTCAATCTTGTCGTCCCAGTTGCCGCTCTGCACGATTTCGTCCATCAGCGTTTTCTGGTTCTGCGCCATGAACGCATGCAGGCCGGCCTCGAACGCGAGGATCTTGTTCAACGGCAGGTCGTCGAGGTAACCCTCGTTGGCGGCGTAAATGGACAACGCCATGTTGGCAATCGACAGCGGCGCGTACTGGTTTTGCTTCATCAGCTCGGTGACGCGCTGACCACGCTCAAGCTGTTTGCGCGTGGTTTCGTCCAGGTCCGAGGCGAACTGCGCAAACGCAGCCAATTCGCGGTATTGGGCAAGGGCAAGCTTCACGCCGCCGGACAGCTTCTTGATGATCTTGGTCTGCGCCGCACCACCCACGCGTGAAACCGAGATGCCGGGGTTGACTGCCGGACGAATACCCGCGTTGAACAGGTCGGTTTCCAGGAAGATCTGGCCGTCGGTGATGGAAATGACGTTGGTCGGCACGAACGCGGAAACGTCGCCCGCCTGGGTTTCGATGATCGGCAGCGCGGTGAGCGAACCGGTCTTGCCCTTGACGGCACCATTGGTGGCTTTCTCGACGTACTCGACGGATACACGCGCGGCGCGCTCGAGCAGACGCGAATGCAAATAAAACACATCGCCCGGATAGGCTTCTCGGCCTGGCGGACGTTTGAGCAGCAGCGAAATCTGGCGGTAGGCCACCGCCTGCTTGGACAAATCGTCGTAGACAATCAGCGCGTCCTCGCCCCGCTCCAGAAAATATTCGCCCATGGTGCAGCCCGAGTAGGGGCTGATGTACTGCATCGCGGCCGACTCGGACGCAGTGGCGGCCACAACAATCGTGTGTGCCATCGCGCCGTGCTGTTCGAGCTTGCGCACCACATTGGCGACAGACGAAGCCTTTTGACCAATCGCCACGTACACGCACTTGATGCCAGTGCCGCGCTGATTGATGATTGCGTCGATGGCCAGTGCGGTCTTTCCGGTTTGACGATCGCCGATGATCAGCTCGCGTTGGCCGCGGCCAATTGGAATCATCGCGTCAACCGATTTGTACCCGGTCTGTACCGGCTGATCGACCGACTTGCGCCAGATCACGCCCGGTGCAACACGTTCTACCGGCGCAGTCTGCTTGGCGTTGATCGGGCCTTTGCCATCGATCGGGGCGCCGAGTGCGTTGACCACGCGACCGAGCAATTCCGGACCGGTGGGCACTTCCAGGATGCGGCCGGTGGTCTTCACCGAGTCGCCTTCACGCAGGTGCTCGTAAGCGCCCAACACCACGGCGCCGACTGAGTCGCGCTCCAGGTTCAGGGCGAGTGCAAACGTGTTGCCGGGCATCTCGATCATTTCGCCCTGCATTGCATCGGCCAGGCCGTGCACGCGCACGATGCCGTCGGCAACCGAAGTAATGGTGCCTTCGTTGCGAGCAGAGGAATTGACCTTGAACGCGGCAATGCGGTTCTTGATCAGCTCACTGATTTCTGAGGGGTTGAGCGTGCTTTGCATGGTGGGCCTCGGTGATGCGATGGGTGCATCGGATGTAATGACAATGTAGGTCGGACATGGCCGGCTCAGCGGTTGAAAGCTGGCCCGACCGACGTTCGTTCAATGTGTAAGTGCAGATTCCAGTGCTTTAAGGCGACCAGCAACCGAGCCATCGATGACCACGCCACCGGCGTCGATCACGGCGCCACCAATCACAGTGGCGTCGATCACGTTGTCGAGTTCGATATCGCGCGAGAAACGCTTCTTGAGCGCCGCCTTCAGCGAATCCGTTTGCGCGGCGGCCAGTGGCACGGCGGTGCGCGCTACGACCTTGAGCACGCGCTCGTCGTCTCGCTTGAGCGCATCAAACTGTTGCGCGATCTCCGGCAGCGCCGGCAGGCGACGATTGCTGGCGACTTGACCAACGAAGCGCGAGTAAGCGCTCTCAGTCAATTCACCCTCCGGCATCACCAGCTGGGTCAGCTCTGCGGCGCTCAACCTCGGGTTGCCGATCAACGCTTTCACTTCCGGCACCTCAGTGATGTGCGCTGAGAAGCCAAGCTTCTGCGACCACTCCGCGAGCGTATTCGCGCTCTTGGCGAGCTCGAACGCGGCGCGGGCGTAGGGACGGGCGAGCGTCTGCACACTGGCCATGTCAGATCTCGCTGGCCAGCTGGTCAAGCAGCGCGGTGTGGGCCTTGGCATCGATTTCGCGCTTGAGGATCTTCTCAGCGCCAGCGATGGCAAGTTGCCCAACCTGCTTGCGCAGCTCTTCCTTGGCACGGTGCGACAGGCTGTCGATTTCGGCGCGCGCGGTAGCGAGCTGCCGGTTGCCCTCGGCGATGGCATCCGACTTGCCTTTCTCGATCGCTGCATTGGCTTGATGATTGGCCTTGTCCAGGATCTCGGCCGCCTTGATGCGCGCAGCTCTCACTTCTTCCGCAGCCTGGTTGTCTGCGGCAGCGAGTTCAGCTTTGGCGCGATCGGCAGCAGCCAGACCTTCGGCGATTTTCTTTTGGCGCTCTTCGATCGCGGCAATCATGTTGGGCCAGCCAAACTTCATCACCAACCAAGCCACGGCAAAGAATGCCAAGCCTTGGATGACGAGCGTAATATTGATACTCATCGGTTCACTCCTTGATGGCGGCGCGCGGCCGCCACGCGGTCACGACTGGGGAATTACTGCATGCCCAGAGCGTTGAGGAACGGATTGGCGAAGATCAGCAGCAGAGCGATAGCGACGCCGATCATCGGCACTGCGTCGAGCAAGCCAGCGACAATGAACATCTTGGTCTGCAGCATCGGAGCAAGCTCCGGCTGACGCGAAGCGCCTTCGAGAAACTTGCCACCGAGCAGGGCGAAGCCGATGCCAGTGCCGAGCGCGCCGAGGCCGATCAGCAGGCTCACAGCGATCAGGGTCATGCCCATGACGTCAGCGATCAAATTGATATTTTCCATTTTGCAACTCCCGATTGAAACCAGTAAAAGTAGTTGAGAAAATTCAGCAGATAGAAAAAACGAACGTCGAAACAAAGCCGATTGCAGCGAAATCGTGCGCGCAGCTTGAAGCGAGTCTGGCCCGCGCGCTGATCAATGGTGCTCAGCCGCCATGCTCAAGTAGACGATGGTCAGCATCATGAAGATAAAGGCTTGCAGCGTGATGATCAGCACATGAAACGCGGTCCACAGGAAACCCGAGAACAGCTGCACCGGACCAAGCAACCAGGTAGTCAGCTCATTGAGGCCAGCGCCCAGGGTCATCACCGCAATCAGAATAAAGATCAGCTCACCGGCGTACATGTTGCCGAACAGTCGCAGCGCCAGTGACACCGGGCGCACTGCCTCTTCGATTAGACGCAGCAGCAAATTGGCGATGCCGAGCGGAACCTTCATGACAGTGCTTTCGGCATGAAACGGGGCGGTAAAGAACTCGCCGAAGAACTTGCCGAATCCCTTGTGGCTGATGCCGACCCACTGAATGAGCAGGAACACAGTGATGGCCATGCCGAACGTCGTGTTCGGATCTGCAGTCGGCACCACACGCAGGTACGGCACCCCGGCATGCTGCGCCGCCCAGGGCAGCAAATCGACCGGGAGCATGTCCATGAAGTTCATCAGGAACACCAGACCGAAGATGGTGATGGCCAGCGGTCCGATCAGTTTGCTGTGTCCGTGGAAAGTTGATTTGACCAGGTCATCGACCATTTCGACGATCATTTCTACTGCACATTGCAGCTTGCCTGGAACTCCGGATGTGGCACGGCGAGCGACACGCAGGAACACAAATACGAACAATAGGGCCAGCGCCAATTTGAACAGCACACTGTCGATGTTGACCGCCCAGAAACCGTCATCGGCATTGACCTGCAAGTGATGCAAGTGATGCTTGATGTAGCCGGTCATGTTCTCGGGCGCGTGCTGTTCTGCCGACATCGGGTTACCTGCGGTTATCCAAGGGTTTGATCAGTGCGAAATAGAAGCCAACATGGGCTGCGAGCATCCCCAGGATCAGCGCCAGCGCCGTGAGGCGCCAGAGTGCGATCGCTGCGTACAACAAGGCCACCATCCAGACCCATTTCAGAAGCTCGGCTGCGTAGGCCGAGTTCAACAGGGTTCGGGCGGGGGCGATGCCATGGATGAACAGCCGCCACGCGAATATTGCGCTACCGCTCGCAACAATCAGACCGCCAACCAGGGCAGAGAGCGCAGATTCCGGGTCATGGAGCAGACCCAGCAGCGCAGCGATGCCAGCAGCCAGGCACTGTGCAAGCACGGTGCGGCGCGCGGTTTGCTTTCCGGAGGCGACGGAGTTCTGCACGGGGAAGACTTCCGTTGGTCCGCAGCCGGAAGGCCAGCGAGTCGTCTGAAGCGACAACGACAAAAATTACAAACGACAAAAATTACAAACAAATTTATGGGCACACGGGTACAGCCAAAGCGGTTCAACAAAGCCGCGAGAGTCTAGCGTTTTCAGTCTCGAGGCCGCAAGCCCGGATTCGCCCGCGCGGGAGTGCTCACCACAGTCGGTTTGGAACGGGGATTCGCTTGCGAATCAATGCGCCGGGGTTGCGTTGGGGCAGTGATCACGGGCACTTCGACGGCGCGATTGCGAAAGCTGCAGAGATTGTTCCATATTTGCATCGGCTGGTCGCCCGGCACCTCGTGTACTCCGACAAAGGGATGCCAGAAAAAAGTCACACCCTCCAACCAGCCGTTGGCCAAGAACCTCGGACGATCTTCCAGTGCGCGCGGCCACAATGGATCGCTTTGGCCGATGCGCACGTCGATCGGCCGCTTGCTGGTCCCCTTGCCAAACACCTCGGAATTGCACAGCGCCGCGTTGAGGCCGGCGCAGGCAAGCCCCGCGCTGACGCCAGCACTGAGGCCAAAGCCGGCGAAGAATTCACTGTTGAGCTGACGGTGAACGCTGGCGAGCGCGATGTCCAGAGTGACATGGCCGCCGCTTGAGAAACCCCACAGGTAACGGCGCGCGGGGTCCACGTTGTATTCGCGCGTCAGGCGTTGAATGAGGGCCCAGACCACATCGTAGTCGGACGGCGTGTCCGTCTCGTTGATTGGTGCGATCCAGCCACCAACGGTTCCAGAAGCCGCCGGCGCCGCCACGATGAAGCCGCCCGCCTCGGCCACACCGGCCCACAAACCGCGGAATATACTGGCTTGACCAATCGCCGCAGTCGGGCTGCCGGCAGTCCCGTGTAGAACAATGAACAGCGGCATCGGCTGGGTCCGCTGGTAGCTGGATGGCACGTAGACGAATGCTGCCTTGTCGCCGTAAGTGGGATCGTTCTCGAATCCGGGAATGGCAACGCTCAACGTTCGAAAAGTCCCGAGGGGCGCGGTAACCGGCGTTGCCGGGCAGGCGGCGTACACAACCCCGGCCAACCCCAAAAGCGCCGAGACCGCGATGCAGTTGAAGCGCTGTAACCGATAGGAGCGGGAGAGATGTTGCATGCTCAAAGCTTATTACATCGCGCCCGGAGTGCCTGAACCGCGAGCTCAGATCCTCGAGCGCCATCCTTGAAGCGTGACCGGTTGCAGTTGCTGCTATGCGCTGCGCTTCGCATAATCCATCATCGGAATGTCACTGGATCGGAGCGGGCATGACAATTGGCGCTGGCAAGACGCAATCGGGCGACATATTTTTGGAAGTTTCCGCGGGGCAAACCGTCTTCCGCGAGGGCGATCCGGGCTCGGAGATGTACATCATTGAGAGCGGCAGCATCGACATCCTGCGCATCGATCGCGGCAAGACGCCGCTTGCCACGTTGGAAGCCGGAGATTTTTTCGGCGAGATGGCGGTGCTTGAAGACCAGCCCCGTTTTGCGACGGCAATCGCAACCCAGTCGACGCGTCTACTGAAAATAGATCGCGCAGCGTTCTCCGCAGTGCTTTCCAGCAATGTTGAGATAGCGATCCGCATCATGCGTAAACTGACCGCGCGCCTGCGCCGAGCCGAACAACGCGCGAGCGATGCGCAGGGCGCTCTGGAAGGGTTCCGCGGCAAACTCGCCGATCGCGCCGCGGCGCCGGCAGAGCCTGCGGCGATCGAGACGAAGATGAGCAAGGTCGCGCAGCAAGCCAATGCGCCCAGGCCCATAGCGCAAGTCGCAGAGCGGCTGATGACGCCGGTGCCACCAGCGCGGGTTGCGCCATTGCCCATGGTGCAGTCGGGTGGACATACTCTGGTTCTGCTGCATGCTCAGTCCCAGCAACGGTTCGTTCTGGAAGCCCGTAGCGAGTTTCTGGTTGGCCGGCCTGATCCAGTAACCGGCGGCACGCCAGAGATCAATCTCGGTCCATTGGATGTGCAGCGCTCGCTTTCCCGTCGTCATGCGAAGGTGATGCGTGATGGCGATCGCTACAGTGTGCGTGAGGAAGTGGGAACGCTCAATGGCACCTGGGTGAACGCGGAACGCACCAAGCCGGGTGAAGTCATCGGATTCAAAGCCGGTGATACGCTGCGATTTGGAACCGTAGAGCTTGAAGTGCTACAGGGTTGAAGTACTTCTGGCTTGAAGTTCTGATCACTCGAAGTTCTGATCACTCGAAGTATAGATCACTCTAAGTAAAGCCGGCTTGACCAAGCCGACGTAACGATAAAGGGAGAGGCGATGGATCCGTTTGAGAAATTTGATGCAACTCCGGCCGACGAGTTGGCAACGCTGAAGAAACAGATAGATGAAGTGCGCACGCGAATGGCGCAGATGGATGAGTTGAAAGCGGGTGTCGCCAACGCGGTGTATTTGCGCGTACGTGCCGATTACGCCACGCGGTTGAATGACCTCGACCAGCGCTCGGGACCGCTCAAGTTGGCGGCGCAGAAGGCTTACGCCACGCTGAGCAGCGAACTCACTCGCCTCGAAAGCGAACACGAGGCGATGGATCTGGATCGTCAGGAGGCGGAGTTTCGCCACCAGCTCGGCGAATTCGATGTGGCCGAGCGCCAGCGGCAGCTGAAAATCATTGATGACAAAGTTTCCAGCAAGGCTGCAATATTGGATCGCGGGCGAAAATTGCGCGAGCGATTCCTGGCTGCGGTAGGCGACGAGGGCGAGTTGCTGGTAACCGCAATTGAATCGAATAGCCGAGCTTCGGAGTCCGCGTTGGCGACGATGGAGATGAAGCGCCCAGTTGCGCCGCAGGCTCCTGTGGCGACCGACGCCGATGCCCATGTCATTACCGGGCGCATGAGCATTCCCGATGCCACTACCGGGCAGTTGGGCGCGGTGCCGGTGAAGCCGCCAGCAGTCAAGCCACCGCCGATGCCTGCTGCTGGCACGATGGTGTTGCCTGCGGTGAAGGTCCCCAAGGTGCATGCCGACACGCTGGCTACCGGAGTGGTCAAGCTGGCGCGGCTGGTTCCGCAGAGCCCCGAAGCGGGTAAGCAGACCACTGTGCTGGGCGTCACCATCACCCACATCGGCGCCGACGCCAACAATCAGGTGCGCATCGGCGGGCCAGGAGTCGATGCACGACATGCCGAGATCGAACCTTCGACCGCAGGCTATGTGCTGCGTGATCACGGCTCGCTGCACGGCACTCGCGTCAATGCCGAGCGCGTCAAGGAACGTGTATTGCAGAGCGAGGACGTGATCCAGATCGGCGCGGCGCGCTTTGTGTTTCGGCTTGGCTGAGGCAAGGCATGGATATCGAGAGTGAGAGCCATGGTCAGGTCCTGTTGCTGCGTCCTGACGGCCGCCTGGATACCGAAACGGCGGGCGAGCTGGAGCTGGCGTTGCACGATGCATTCGAGTCCGGACGAAGACACTTCGTACTTGATCTGAACCGGATCAGCTACGTCAGTTCTGCCGGGTTGCGGGTGTTGTTGGCGCTGGCGAAAAAGCTGGATGGCGACATCGGCACGTTGCGCCTGGCGGCGTTGAATGCGTCGGTAAAACAGGTTTTTGATATCGCCGGATTCACCTCTTTATTCGATATCCGAGCCAATCACAAGGCTGCACTTACCAAGCATCCGTTTGCCGTCGACGCCGCTGAGGCCTCGCGCTCGGTAGGTTCGGCTGCCGCCAGCCTGCTGGGTGCAACGACTGCTCCGGCAACAGCTTCGCCGGAACAGCAAGCGACTGCGGACGCCGCAGCGCGATTGCTGGGGGTAGGCCTGGCCGTGGCGAGCAAGGCCGCGCCGGTCACGCCGGCTGAGTCAGCCCCGTCAGATCAGAAGCCTGGAGTATTTTCCCGCTTGCTCGGCAAAAAGTGATTTGAACCAACCGGCGTTTGTTCAGCGCCGCCACAATGCAATCAAGGTGAGATCGTCGTACTGGGTAACGTCGCCCAGGAATCCACCGATTGCGGTCAGCATGGCTTCGATGGCATGTCCTGCGGAGCGCGTTTGCTGCAGCGTCGAGAGAACCCTATCCATGCCAAAGGATTCACCATTGCGTGCCATCGCGTCGTCGAGGCCGTCGGTGAACATCAACAGGCCATCGCCACGAGCCAGTTCAAGCACTACTTCATGAAACTGATTGGTCGAGTTGATGCCAAGCGCCGCCGCTACCGGAATCGCCAACGACTCCATTTGCCCGTTGGCACGGCGCACCACCGGCGGAGGATGGCCGCCGCTGGATATGCAAACAACACCCTTGGGTGCATCCAACGCAGCGATCATGCAGGTGGCAAACATGCCTGATTCAAGCTCGGTGCGCAGCAACTGATTGAGTTGAGACAGGAGTTCGGAAGGTGTTTTGCAACGCGGCGCCAATGCCCGCGCATGCGCGCCAAGCCGCGCCATATAAAGCGCGGCCGGAAATCCCTTGCCGGAGACATCACCAATGAGCATGGCCGGGCGTCCGTCGGCCAACGTCAAATAGTCAAACAGGTCGCCGCCAACGATGCGCGCGGCGGTGTAGCTGTCGGCCAATTCGTAACCGTCCAGACGCGGTGTCGCGCTTGGCAGGAAGCGTTGCTGGATGCGGCGCGCGAGATCGATGTCCTGCGGGTGGATGAGTTGTTCGCTTTCGGAATGTCGGTAAGACGAAAGCAGCGCCCCGAGGTGACCGGCGGCGCCACTCAAAAACTCCCGATCGGAGGGGCGCAGAGCAAGCGCCTCATCGTGGCTGTCGATGTACAGCGCGCCCAGCACCAGCCCAGCGCTGCGAATAGGCGCGGCGGCCAGCGCAGCGGGGATGCGCTCCAGCAAATGCGCCGGCACCACAGCGGGCAAGGTGCCGCTTTGGGTGGCAATGATTGGATAACCCTGGGTAATTGACGCAGCTCCGATCGCAGTTGCCAATTCTTCGTCAAGTACCAACGGCGCATTGCAGCGCTGGGCCAGCACGCGCCACGGACGATGGGTTGCTTCACGCACCAGAATGGCGAAGCGCTCGCAGCGTGGAAATGCTTCGCTCAGCGCGCTGAGCACGTCGCGCAGTCGGCTCTCAAGCGAGCCGGCCTCACTGAGCATGTCGCCGATACGCGACATCGCCTTGAGTCTCGCGATGGTGGTCTGATACAGCTCGTTGGCCGCGGAAGTACGCGGGATATTCGGCTCAGGGATCGGCATCGACCTGAACGAGGGTTTGGATGCCGGTTTGGATACCGACTTCGGTGCGGGCTCGACTGCCGACTCAGGTGCGGGTGGCTCAGCCAGGGCCGCGGGTTCCAACATGGTGGATTCCGGCGCTGCCACTTGCAGGCTGGCGTCGCGCCAGCGAACCCGTAACCGGGTTTGGCCGAGTTCAATGGTGTCGCCGTCGGCAATGTCGATGGGCGCCATCACCAGTCGGCCGTTGTGCCGCGTCCCGTTCGCGCTCTCAAGATCGCGCAAACGCCAGGGCCCGTCATCGTTGTCAAGTTGCGCGTGTCGGCGCGAGACAGCCAGATCGCTGATCATCAAGTCAGCAAATTGCCCACGGCCCAGCACAGTGGCTGAGTCGACAACAAATCGCTGCCCCGATTGCGGGCCGGCTTCGACGATTAGATCAATCATGCAATGGACTTCAGGACCGCGTTCCGCAGTGTCGCACAATCCACGGACCGGATTCACTGCCCGCCTCCCGCGCCGGGAGCGGGATGGGTATCGCATAGATTGCCGTTACGTCGCCGGCGCTGATGCGCGGTCAAGGCTGGGTGCGCGCGCGAAACCAAGGCATAGTTGTGCGAATCGCAGTTATTCTGCAAACCGACCGCACGATTGTCGTGCTGGCGAAACTTGACGGAGCCCGAGCTTATGACCATCGCTTATTGGTGTGTGCTGATTGCCGCATTCCTGCCATTCGTGTTTACCGGTGTCGCCAAGTTTTCCGGAAAGGGCTTCAACAACCGCACGCCGCGCGCGTTTCAAGATCGCCTGGATGGGTTCCGGCAACGCGCCCACTGGGCCCATTTGAACTCGTTCGAGGCATTTCCGCCGTTTGCGGCAGCCGTGATCATTGCCCATCAGTTGCAGTATGCGCAGGGGCGCATTGACCAACTGGCGATCGCGTTCATTGTGCTGAGGTTGATCTACGGTGCGCTCTACATCGCCGACCAGGCCAGCCTGCGCAGTGTCGTGTGGCTGGGCGCAGTGGTGTGCTGGGTGGCGATGTTCTTCATCGGTCGATAGCGAGCGTGGGCGCACCCACCGACCAGCCGGTCACACAAAAAAAGAGGCCAGTGGTTGCCCACTGGCCTCAGGTCGCGCCGGCTGATTCAAGGGGAGGGAGTACCAGCGGCGCGCCCTTGTTTTAAAATCGTCGGTCTAGTGACCGACGAGTCAACTTCCCTATTGGATGCGGCTTACTTGGTTTTGCGGGCAGCAACAGCAACCGGCTTGACGAAGGTCTCGTTGGCAGCTTCGAACTGTCCCTTGGCCAACGAAGTCAGCGCTTCGCTGGTCTTGACGCTGACATTCACCAGCTCCTGCGAGGTGGCGTAGTTCTTCTCGGCGGTTTCACGCACCAGGGCAACGCCCTTGGGCAGGAAATCCTTCATGCCTTCCGGCGAGGTCAGGTCGGCAGCTTCGCCGAAGAAAGCGAGCGTCGCATTCCAACGGTTCTCGACCGCCTTCACTTGCAGGCTCACGGCTTTCTCGAAGCCTTCGAATGCGATGCCCTGTGCTTTGAAAGCGGCATCGGCGAACTGCTTGCTGGCATTGAGCATCTGGCTGGAGATTTGCGCTTGCGAATTGATTTGTTCGAACATGGGAAAGTCCTCGGAGGACGTGCCCACAATGGGCTACGTTACGAGGCGCACTCTAGCCCACTATTTGGTGCAATGCAACATATTTTTCTGAAGTGTCGAACGAGGTGCATAAAGCACAATAAATACAATGAGATAATTTAAGCAAATCGCACATTAACGCAGTGTCAAGGGCGTCTAATGTTGCGACGCAATGCGTTTTCCCCGGCTTAGCCCGTGCCCGTGTAGCGGCAGCCCGAGGTGCAGGTTTCGTGCACCACAACCTGCGCCAACAACGGCAACACTGGCTTCAGTCGATCCCAGATCCACACGGCGAGGTTTTCGCTGGTCGGGTTTTCCAGGCCGGGCACGTCATTGAGATAGTGGTGGTCGAGCTGATCGTAGAACGGCTTGAACGCCTGCTTGATCTCGGCGAAATCGATCACCCAGCCATAGTGTGGATCAACCGGACCGGCGACATGCAACTCGACACGAAAAGAATGCCCGTGCACGCGACTGCACTTGTGCCCGGCCGGCACGTGAGGCAGGCGATGCGCAGCTTCGAGGGTGAATGACTTGAACAGTTCCATGGCGCTAGTCGGCATGAGCGGCGAGCACTTTAGCAGTCCAGGCCCGAACGGTGAGTCGAATCTCGCCAGACTCAGGCACCGCGGAGCGCTTCGGTCACTGGCAGGCGCGCGGCACGCAGCGCTGGTAGCAGGCCGCCGAGAAATCCGATGAACAAAGCAGAAGCCAATCCCAGTAGAACTAGTGCGGGTGTGACCGCGAAGTCGAAGGCCACCTGCGTGAAGTTAGAGCCCAGCGTCGAAACGCTGTAGCCGTTGAATAGCGCATAAGCCAGCACCGCTCCGAGTAGCCCGCCGGCGCCCGCCAAGATCAGTGCCTCGGCCATCACCGACGCGACCACTGGCAGCGCCCCGAACCCTAGTGCGCGCAACGTGCCGATTTCGGCGGTACGCGACGAGACTGCTGAATACATGGTGTTGAGCGCGCCAAATAACGCTCCGAAACCCATGATCACAGTGATGATGCCGGCGAGCCAGGTGATCAGGGAGGTGAGCGTTCGTGATTGTTTGCTGAAGTAGTCCTGTTCGCGTTCGACGTCGACGGTCAGAGTCGGATCGGCGCTCAATCGCGCCCGCATCGCATCGAAAGCATCACGGCTGGTCAGTTGCGCCAGAACAGACGAATAACCGGTGCGTTGAAAAGCACTTTGCACCGCTTCGGCATCCGCCCAAAGTTCAGATTCATGCGCATCGCCATTGGTCGAGAACACGCCGACGATATACCAGTCAGAGCCACGGAACTGCAGGCGTGCTCCGATATCGAGGCCGTCGAACTGCTTCTGTGCGCTGTGTCCGACGATCAACTCGCGAATACCCGGTCGTGGCCTGCGGCCTTGAATCACACGCAGTTCCGAACGCAGCGTGAATCCCATCGGCTCGACTCCGCGCAAGGTAACGTTGGTACCGTTCTGCTGTCCCTTGCGCGGCACTTCAGTGATCACAATCAGTTCTCGCGATGCGATCGGCAAGCCGTCGCCATTGCGTGCGATCGAAGGATCCTGCTCAATCAGAGTGCTGCTGGCACGGTCGAGAAAGCTCGACAACTCACCATTTGAACCGCCGCGCAACACGACTGCCCGGTCCATCGATCCGGTCGCGCTCAGCGTGCGCTCAAGGCCGGCGGACATGGACAGCATGGCGACCAAAACGGCGACCACGCCGGCGATGCCAACGACGATCACCGTCGAAGCGCCCGCGCGCTGCGGAATGGACCTGAGGTTCATCAAGACGATTTCGCCGACTTGGGTCAATGTGCTCATGATTCAACGTCCTGCCAATGCGTCAACGATCTTCAGTCGCTTGGCGCGCAGCGCGGGCGGCAGACCCACCGCCAATGCCAGGCCGACCACGGTCGTAGCGGCAAATAACCAGACGCGACCATCGGTTCGCAGCGGCGGAAATTCTGCTGGCAACGCAGTGGTCAGCATGGTCGACAATCCCATGCCGATGCCGGCACCAATGGCGCACAGCAACAGCGCTTCGGCCAGCACCAGCCACAGCACCAGGTTGTCGGTGAATCCCAGGCACTTCAATACGGCCAGCTCAGGAATTCGCTCACGTACCGCTTGGCTCATCGTGTACCCGGTGAGAATCAGAATGGTAAAGATCACCGCCGCCGAGATCAGGTTCATCATGAAACCAATATCGCCGAACTGTTTGATGAAGCCAAGCTGGAACTCCTGTTCATTCTGCGTCTTCGTTTCATCGACGCTGTTTTCGAACTTGGCATCGATCATGTCAGAGACACGCTGCGAGTCCTCGGGATGCTTCAGGCGTACAACAAATACGCCGGCCAGCCCTTTGGCGCGCAGTGGGCGTGCCTCTTCGAACTGGCCGTAGTTCAGGTACATCAGCTGGGTACGGTCCTTCCACTCCTGATTCTTGCCGTCGAAAATGCCGACCACGCGCCACTCCCACACGCGCGAGCCGTCGGCCTTCAGCCAGATAAAGCTATTCAATGGCACGATGTCGCCGACCTTCCATCCAAAGCGCTCGGCCAGGAGGCGTCCGACAATGGCGCCGTCCTGTGTTGAAATGAAATTTGCGCGTTGGTCCTTGTCAATCACCCACTCGGGGTAAGTGTCGAACAGGCGCTGGGGATTGACGACAAATTGCGGAAAAGGCTGCCGCGAATCCTGGAACTGACCGCCAAAAAACTGCGAATGGTTGACCCGCGATATCCCCGGCAGCATCTCTATCTGCGGCAGCATGCGCATCGGCAGAGACTGGGTGAAACTGGTGCGAGCCTGCACGATCAGGCGGTCAGCGCCGAGGAAATCGACGCTACCGGCAAACAACGAGGTCACCGCCTGCAACAGACCGATCAGCAAGAACGCGGCTGACAACGACAGCAGTGTGAACAGAGTGCGCAACTTTTTGCGGAACAATGCCGTCCAAATGAGCTGGAAATATTTCATCGATTTTCGCTCGTCGAAGGATGGGCCCTGGCCCACGCTGTATTTCTGGATCGGATTTGTAAAACCAAACTAGTGCGCGGCTTCATCCACCAGCACGCCCTTGTCCAGGTGCACGATGCGGCGCGCATACTCCGCTGCCTTGGGGTCGTGGGTCACCATGATGATGGTCTTGCCGTATTGACTGTTTAGCGTCTGCATCAATTTCAGCACTTCGTCAGCCGTTTTGCGGTCGAGATCGCCGGTGGGTTCGTCGCAGATGAGTAGTTGTGGGTCAGACACCAAAGCGCGCGCAATCGCCACACGCTGTTGTTGTCCGCCCGACAGTTCGTTCGGCTTGTGCTTGGCGCGATCGCTCAACCCCACCAGTTCCAATGCGATGTCGGCATGGCGCGCGCGTTGGCTGGCGTTGAGGTCAGTTAGCAGTAACGGCAGTTCGACATTCTTCTGCGCGGTCAACACCGGCATCAGGTTATAGCTCTGGAAGATGAAGCCGACTGTTCTGGCGCGCCACGCGGCCAATTCATTTGACCCGAAGTCGTCGATACGCTGGCCGTTAACCATCAACAACCCGTCGGTGGGCGAGTCGAGACCGCCGATCATGTTCAGTAGGGTGGTCTTACCGGAGCCGGATGGTCCCATCAGCGCGACAAAGTCACCCTCGGGGATATCCAAGTCGATGCCATGCAATACCTCCACGACCTGTTTGCCGCGGACGTAGGCTTTGGTTAAACCGCGAATCTCGACCAGCGGCGGTTTTGGAGTATGGGCCATTGCTGCGGTCACTTTGCTTTGACCGTAATGTTTTGGCCATCGCGCAGTCGCGCCGGTGGCGTCAGCACGACGCTTTCGCCGCCCTTGAGTCCGGCACTGACTAGCTGATCAGCATCGTGCTTGTCGCCGAGTTTGACTTCAACGCGTTTTGCTTCATCGCCCACTGCTATGAACACAAAAGATTTGCCTTCATCAGTGACCACGGCGTTGCTCGGTATCCAGGCGCCGGCGCGCTTGGGCGCGTTCGGGTCGCGTGTCTCCAGGAAACTAACCCGCACACCCATGTCCGGCACAATTCGCGTATCCTTCGCTTCAAGGGCGATGCGCACCTTTACCGTGGCCTTGCTGCGGTCCGCAGTCGGAATGATCGCCAGCACGCGACCCGGGACCTTCCAATCCGGATAGGCATTGAGCACGGCATCGACCGGCATATTCGGCTGCACGCGGCCGATATAGGCCTCATTGACGTCGACCTGGATTTCGAGCGATTCCATATCGACGATGGTGCCGATACCAGTACGGATCGAACCGCCGCCGGCGGAGATCGGCGAAATCATCTCGCCCGGCTGGGCCGCCTTGACGGTAATCACGCCAGCGAACGGCGCGCGCACCACGGTGTTGTCAATCTGCTGCTGAGTCACCGCGATCGAGCGGGCAGTGACTTCCACTTGCGAGCGCTGCGAAGCGATGCGCGCGTGCAACCCCTCAACCGTAGTCTGCGCATTGTCCAGGGCTTGCTGGCTATTCAGTTTCCTGGTCATCAGGTCTTGCTGGCGCACCAACTCGCGCTCGGCCTGGTGCAGAGTGACGCGCAGCTCGGTCAGCGCGGCTTGTGCGAAATGCTTCTGCGCCTGCGACAGATTCATAGCGACTTGAGCGTCGGTGTCGTCGAGCGTAGCCAATATCTGTCCTTCCTCCACGCTCTGGCCTTCCTCGATCAGCACCTCACGCACCTTGCCGGTCACTTTGGACGAAACAGTGGCAATGCGCCGTGCGGTGACGAAGCCTGACGCGTCCAACAGCGACACTGGGCCCGAGTCGGCGACCGAACGCGCTAGGCTGGTTTCCACCGGCATCGGCCGCGTGCTGCTGTAGACGCCGAAAACGACCAGCAGCGAGACGATAATAGCCAGAGGGACTGCCCAGCCGGGAAACCTGCGTTTGCGCGCCGCCGAGCGTTCGATGCGCAGCTGTTCGAGAAGGTCAGGGCGGTTGTCCACTAGTAAGTTCCTGTATTTGATTTGCGCAAGTCTGGCATACACTGAGTCAACGCCCTCATCACTTCCAGTGACAGGAGTCACTCAATGCATGCGTTCCGGTCAAGAGTCGGACAGAAAAATTACACCTTTGGCTGCGTCGAACAGCCTGCGGCAAGTGCAGATGGTCTGGTCCGCGCGCCCATCTGCAGCGGGTCGATGCCATGAGCGACAGCTTTATCTGCAGCCCGCCGCCAGCAATCAGCCTTGCCATCCACGACAGCGACAGGCGCTTCCCGGTGCATCGCATTTATTGCATCGGACGCAATTACGAAGCACATGCCAAAGAGATGCAGGCGACGGTCAATCTGGAGGCGCCGGTTTTTTTCTGCAAGCCGGCCGATGCGTTGGTGCAGGGCAATGGTACGGTGCCTTATCCCTCAGCCACGACGGACCTGCATCACGAAGTCGAGCTGGTGGCGGCACTGGGCTGTGGTGGTCGCGATCTCACACCGGCGCAGGGTCTGGCAACGGTAATCGCCTATGGCGTCGGTCTGGATCTGACGCGGCGTGACTTGCAGGCTCAGGCCAAGGCCAAGGGCACGCCGTGGGACACGGCCAAGGGCTTCGATCACTCCGCTCCAATATCTGAGCTCGCGCTGGTTGCCGACATCGGACATCCCGTCAGCGGCCAGCTTCGGCTCGAAGTAAACGGCAGCGTTCGCCAACAAGTCGATATTGCCGATATGTTGCTCAAAGTGGGCGAAACCCTTTCCGCCTTGTCGCGCTTCTACGAGCTTCGCGCCGGCGATCTGCTGTTCACCGGCACTCCGGCCGGCGTAGCGGCAATGCAACGCGGCGATCATTTTCGTGCCAGTTTCCCCGGCATACCCGATCTGAGCGGCAGCATTGTCTAGCCTGTTGTAGATAGGCATTTAGGAACGCATTCGTAGGAGCCGCTTCAGCCGCGAAGCTCTTGGGAACCTCTTGTTTTCTTATCGACGTCGAGCACCAGCATCACCGCCAGCACCCAACATCTCAGCCCATCAACCACCGCCACAACGCGAACCCCAGCCGCCGCATCAACTACACAGGACAATCACCATGGGCATGATCAAAGAGTTCAAGGATTTTGCAATGCGCGGCAATATTGTTGATCTGGCAGTCGCCGTAGTCATCGGTACCGCCTTCAGCAAAATCGTCTCCGCACTGGTCGACAAAATCATCATGCCGATCATCGGTTGGTTAACCTCTGGTCAGAACTTCGCCGACATGTCGATCAAGACCGGCGAAAAAATCGGCGCCGATGGTGTGGTCGGTCCGGCCGTGGCCATTGGCTACGGAGCCTTCATTCAGTCCATTATCGATTTCATCATCGTCGCCTTTGTGATTTTCCTCGTCATCAAGGCGATGAACGCGCTCAAGAAGAAGCAAGCCGAAGCACCAGCGGCGCCGCCCGAGCTGACCACGCAGGAAAAATTGCTGATCGAGATTCGTGACGCGCTGAAGGCCCGCTGATGGTGGGTGTGACAGCACCTGGTTTTTTCAAGAGCGTCCGCGCACAGCGCGCACCCATCAACCGCCGACTGGAAACACTGGTCCTGTGGGTCCGCGCTGTGCGCGGACGCTTCAACTCCGCAAAAGCAAGATCATCCAATGTGCGCCCACAGCCGCCCACTCGAATCCACCGCTCTGGCACAATGCCCGCTTTCCAAGGAGCCGGCCATGCACAGAATCCTCCTCGCTGCGTCGTTGTGTTTTTCCGGCCTCGCCTCTGCTCTGGATCCGGCACCTGCGCCTTTCACCGCGGATCAAATCGCCACCGCTATCGCGCTGCGCGAGCAGGCGCTACGTGGCAGCGGCGCCTTTGCCATCGTCGAATCGCTGACCACTGAGGTGGGGCAGCGCATGGCCGGCAGCGAAGCCGATGCGCGCGCGGTGCGTTGGGCGGAGGCAAAATTCAAAGCACTTGGATTCGATCGCGTGATTCTGCAACCGGTAACCTTTCCGGTTTGGAAACGCGGCCGTGAAAGTGCACGCATTGTCGCCCCGGCTCCGCAGTCACTGGCGGTGACTGCGCTCGGTTGGTCGAGTGCGACGCCCAAGGGCGGACTGCGCTCTGAAGTCGTGGGCTTCGCAAATTTCGATGCATTGAAGGCAGCAGATCCTCTCACGCTACGCGGCAAAATAGCCTACGTGTCGCACGCCATGCGCAAGCGCCGCAACGGCGGCGATTACAGCCACGCTGTGGGTGTCCGGGTTGAGGGCGCTGCGATCGCTGCGGCCAAGGGCGCGCGTGCCTTGCTGATCCGTTCGATCGGTACCGGTAGCCAGCGTTTTCCGCATACTGGCGTTGCGCTGTCGGCGCGCCTGACGGCTAAAGATCCCGAGGCGATGACGCGTGCGACGAAACTGTCCGACGGCAGCTTCATCGCGCTGACCGCTGTCCCCGCCGCCGCGCTCAGCGTGCCCGATGCAGATCAAGTCGAACGCCTTCTGCGTCTGGGCAAACCGGTCGAAATCGAGCTCGTCATTGAGGCTGCGCTTGCTGGCGAATACACGTCGCACAACGTCATCGGTGAAATCACCGGCCGTGAATTACCGCAGGAGATCGTTGTGATAGGTGGACATCTCGATTCCTGGGACCTGGGTACGGGTGCGATCGACGATGGCGCCGGCGTCGCAATTACCATGGCCGCCGGCGCGATCATCGCCCAATCCGCGCAGCGCCCTCGACGCACGGTACGCGTAGTCGCTTTCGCCAACGAGGAACAAGGTGTGTTCGGCGGTCGCGCCTATGCAGTTGCCAACACACCGGCGCAGCACGTGGCGGCAGCAGAATCGGATTTTGGCGCCGGGCGCATTTATCGATTCGACTCACACGTGGCAGAGTCGCAGCTTCCTGCCATCCGGCAAATACTTGGTGTGCTCGATCCGCTAGGCATCGAATCGGGCAGCAATGATTCCGGCGGCGGCCCCGATGTCAGCCCGCTGCACGCGCTGGGTGTGCCAATGTTTGAACTGCTACAAGACGGCACCGACTATTTTGACCTGCACCACACCGCCAACGACACCCTTGACAAAATAGATCCCGCTGCGCTTGATCAGAACGTGGCGGCGTATGCCGTGTTTGCGTGGATGAGTGCGGACCTGGAGCAGCGGTTTACCGTGCCTGCGGTGCAACCGTGATGGTGGAGCGCGATTCCACGCACTCAGGATTTCAAGTTCTTGCGACGCGAATCGGGGGCGCGCTCTGCCTGTTGATTGCGGCTTACTACACGCTCACCACCAGCGTCGCGATCTGGCATCTGGGCTGGAGCGAGATGTTCACCGATCAATTCACCCAGTACACCCGGCTGCTGGAGTTGCCGTTCCCGGACAATGTCATTGCGCCCGACAATGCGCACCGACAGATCACCTCGAATCTGGTGCGACTTGCCGATATTCATTGGGGTGGTGGTGACCAGTTGATCGGCGTGGTCACCGGGCTTTGTTTGTTGTTGGCGACGCTGGTGATACTGGTCCTGCGCCTGCTCGGCGATCGCGCCCATGATCTTTCCTTTCGCTTCGCGGCGGCCACGCTCGCCGCAGTGGCGCTGATGTGGATGGGCTCGGCACGCATGCAGTTTCATGGCAACGAGTCGGTGCAGGTTTATCTTGTAATGGTGTGTGCACTGGTCGTCATCACCTGTGTGGAAAGCCTGCGTGCACGGCCGAGCCTGATGACCAGCGCAATAGCGCTAGCGGCCTCGTACGTGGCGATGCTGAGTTTCGGCACCGGCGTGGGCGTATTCGGGTTGCTGGTCGCGATGATGTTAATTCGCCGCGTTGCGCTGCGCTGGATGCTGCCCACTGCCTTGGTCGGTTCGCTCGGCGTATTTGCCTACATGTTCCTGATGCCCGGAGCAGACGGCGTGCGTGGGTCCTTGACCCTCGCGCCGCTGGAAGTCGCGCGCAATGCCGCGGCCTGGTTGTCGTCTTTCTGGGTCACCAGCTGGCTGAGTTTTGCTGACGCCGGGATTGCCGGCGTCAATGCCGATTTGATGTCAATGTCGCGATCAGGAGCAGTGCTTGTGGTCACGGCGCGTGCTGCGCTTTCGGTTACCGGCCAACCGCCATTGCTGAGCCTGGCCTTCGCAATCGGCATGGCGGGCCTGGCGTTGCTTGCGGTATTGACCTTGCGCGCGTGGCGGCGACCGGACAGTGTCACCCGCATCGAGGCCTTGGGTCTGGGCCTGTCGCTGTTCGCCGCCTGCGTTGCCGTGTTGGTAGCACTTGGCCGCAGTCATTTGTTTGCTCAATATCCGGATCAGCTGCTGGCCGATCGCTACGTCCAATGGACCAACCTGTTCTGGTTGGGTCTGGGGTTGGCGCTTGGCGCGCGCATCGCAACTCGGCAATGGGGTATTGCGACCAGTGTCGCAGTGGCGTTGCTAGTGTCAACAATGGTCTATCCGACGCACTGGCTTTGGTACGGGTGGGCGTCTAGCGTCGAACGCGGGATCGAGCAACGTGCCGCCGAGGCCCAGGTCGGTGTGATCGCGCCGGGAATGTTTGGGCATTACGCTTTGACGGATGTGGATGCGGTGAAGTCTGCGATTGCAATTCTTCGTCGCCACCAAGTGGGCATGTTCCGCGCGCCACGCAATCGTTTGATGGGCGCGTCGCTCGTGCTTCCGAAATCCGCTGAAGGACCGTTGGTCAATCTCGGAAGTCTTGAATTTGTTCCGGAGGAGCGGGTGGCAGTGGTCCCCGGCTGGCATATCGCAGGTCATCTAGTCGATGGCGGGTTGCGCAGCCAGATTGACGGCCTGCTGGTCGCCAACGATGCGGGCCAGGTATTGGGACTCGGCGAGTTTGGATATCGCATGGGGCCAGACAACTGGCGCCGGATCGATGCGACTGCGGAGGGATTCGATGTCTATCTTCGCGTCGACGCGCCCTGCCGGGGGCTGACACTTTTTGGCATTGATGATGCTGCGCAGCGATTCATTCCACTGGCGACACTTCCCGAGTGTGCTGCTGCCAAGGAGTAGCGAAGCCTGGTGGGCTGATCACGTGAACTTGCTGTTGGGTTGCGTCAGCGCCGGATGGAGGCTTCCGGGCTGAAACCGGCTCGCCAGCGCCGCTGCGTTGGCGCAGTCTTGGTCAACACCGCGATCAGATGCGTGGGCTTGATGTTGCCCTTAGCCAGTTCGAGCTCGTCGCGGGCGTGCACGCGGTCAATGAAATCCCGATCCCATAGGCCATCGGCCACAAAATGGTGGCCAAAACTTCGGTCGATGAATGGGTCGATGATGTTGGCGAAAGGCAGAAACAGCTCGAATTGAAAACGCTCGCAGAGCAGGGCAAGAATGTCCTGCGAGCGAATCCCCTCGAAGCCCTCGGCCGAGCAATCCCAGTCCAGAAACTCCGGCTCCGCACGATTGAGCTGAAGATTGTGCCGATAGCTATCCGGAAGTTCATTCCAGAATTCGCGCACGATCGCCAAAGCCTCCGGCCAGCGTTGGTGGCCGTTGCGTCCGATCATGTCGGAAATCAGGAATCGTGCCTCCGGCGCCAACGCTGGCTTGACGGTATCAAGAATGCGTTCCAGTTCCACCATGTGGTGCAGCGATTGATTGGCCATGATCGCGGAATAGGTGTGCTGCGGCGTCCAGCTATTCAGATCCACCGATAATGCGCGAACTTGCGCTGCCACGCCCGACTGCTGCGCCAGCTCCGTCGTACGCGCATTCATCTCCGGTGTCAGCTCCAGGCAATCAATACAGAATGCGCTGAGCCCCTGTGCCAGCAAGCCTTGTGCGATGCGCACTTCGGCATCGCCATTGCCAGACCCCAGGCTGGCGAAGCGGCACAGCTGCCCCGGGTTTGCGCGAATCACGGACGCAAACTCGGTTTCGAAGAAATGCTCTGGATGTTGGAAGCCGAACGCCTGGAGCTGTGGCAGCAAATACCTGTTCGACCAATAGTGAAAGATCGCGGGAAGGTTGTTGACCTCAAGTTCGTTGGCGAAACGCTCAGTCTCCTGTTTCAGCCGGTCTTCATACGCGAGCGCCACGGAAAATTTGGACTCATGTGTGCCGACGACGTCGCTGACCAACATAGCTGCTTCGAGTTTCAATTCATGGGCATCCGGCTTTCCCCGAGCCCGACCCCACATCAACTTCAATCCATCTAGCACTTTGTCACTCTTCTATTGTTGGTGATCGATTCGGACAAGAGCGCCACGCGATGAAGGAGCGCTTGATGCAGAAGTGTCCAATGGAGAAGTACTCAATGGAGGAATGGCGCCATGATGCACAATTGTCGAAGGTTGGTCCAGTTGTGCGCTGGGGTTTGTTGTCTTGCCTAATGTACAGAGAGTCGCGCCTCAGAGTGACGGGACAGAGAGGCATTGCGATTCGCGGCTGCTTTGTAGCGGCTGGCGCAGCGCGGAAACCCTCACCAGTGTGGACTGCTGGTCGCTCGGCTTTCTGCGCCGATCCCTACTCGCCTTGGCGGCGCGACACCAACGAAAATACCAGCAGCCTGAGTCGTCATTTCCTCCCAAAAGGCATCGACCCTTCGCCAGAAACACAGTCGTACTTGAACGGCTTCGCGATGTGGCCGAGCACACTACCGAAAAATGCGCAGGGCTTCAGAGCACAGCTTGAAAAATACGACGCGCTACTTCAAGCTCACAAACTCACACGCGGTGTTGCGGTGCAGACTTGAAACCGCGCTACCAGTGGTTCTATGGCAAGCCCTTTACTGACCACTGAGGAATAGCGCGATGATCAATACCGCTCATGAGAACGGACATTTCTATTCGCCGGTGGTGAATCCGGCGGAACTCATCGAGCGTACCGACGAGCTATGGCCCGAAAACATGCCGGATTGCCCTGGGCTGGATTTCAATCATTCCGGCACTGAGCGGATATTGTCTGACTGGTTTCCGCGATTCATGCCGGAGTTCGACTATCCCGAGCAGGCGCCTGCTGATGATGAACGCCAGTTCTTCGTCCAAAACAGTCAATTCAGTTGGCTTGATTGTCGCGCGCTGTTCGTCATTTTGAGGCAGCTTAGACCGAAGCGAATGGTGGAGATCGGTTCGGGGTTTTCTTCGCTGCTCAGTGCCGATGTCAACCAGCGTTTCTTTTCAGGCAGCATGGATTTCGTATGCGTCGAGCCTTTTCCGCGCGCGTTTCTGAGCGATGGCGTGCCCGGAGTTTCACGGCTCGATGTGCGCAAAGTGCAGCAGATTGAAGCGAGCTATTTCGATCGACTGGAGTCCGGTGATTTGCTGTTCATTGACTCCTCGCATGTTTGCAAGACCGGTAGCGACGTCAATCATCTGTATCTCAGTGTGCTTCCTCGACTGCGGCCTGGTGTGATCGTCCACATCCACGACATTTTTCTTCCGTTCGAGTACCTGAAGTCTTGGGTGCTTGAGGAGAATCGTAGTTGGAACGAACAGTACCTGGTGCAAGTGATGCTGCAACACAGCCGTCGCTACGAGGTGCTGTTTGCTTGCAACTATGCGTTCCACCGTTTTCCGGAACTGGTCGTGCGCGCGTTGGCGACACCGGCTGGGCATGGCTTTGGCGGCGGCAGTTTGTGGCTCAAAGTGCTCCATTAAGCGCGCAGTTCGTTCGTGTCTACACCCGAGCCAAGGTCACCGCGGCCATCGGTCATTCCCTTTCGCGCAAGTGTTCAATGTGGCCATGCGCGTTCATCTGGTGCGTGGCGGTGGCGTCGCCGTGTCCAACAGGCACTACGAAGTTACCCCACACTACGCCTCTGTAGGTCGGGATTCCGGACAGGGAACGCATGATGATCGATTGCTGGTTTTGCTGCTGCGATCGAATGCGCAATGCCACACCCGGCTGGCTGCTGCGCAGTGCAGCGATATCGTTGAGGAGCACTGCCTGGATGCGCCCGGACCAGTGCAGTTTGCCGGCGATTTGCAGACCGTGAAGCACGGTCAATGTCAGCCACAGAATCATTGCGCTCCTGCCCAGCCATGCCATGGACGGCGCGGAGAGGCACAGCAGCAATGCAGCCACTGCGCTGGCGCCGTAGGCGTAGTGGCTGAAACTGGCGGGCAGCAACAGCACCGGCACCAGCGCTGCAAGCGGGGCCAGAAGCCAGAGCAAGCCCATGCGCCAGTTGCGAATCAGCAGGATCGCCAGCATCGTGGCGATCGTCACGATCGAGAGCCAGTGGCGCGTGCCGAAAGCTTCGAGCAAAAGTGCTCGTGGCTCGGCGCGCGTCAGCAGCGCTGGAAATAATAGATACTCGGCCCAGCGGTGCATCGGCGCAGGCGTGCTGAGCGAATAGGCAGCCGCGGTTTCTGCGCCGGCCAGCATCGGCTGCAGCCGCAGGCACAGGTAGATCACTACAGCGAGCGAGCTGGCCAGGCCGGCCATCAGATGCGTCGATTTGCGCCCCAGGCAATACCAGCTGATCAGGAATGCAGCGGGCAACGCCAATGCCGCTTCCTTGCACAGTAGTGACACTGCAGTGAGCACAAAAGCAACGATCGCTGCCTGCCAGTTGACGCGTGTTCTGGTCTGCGCAAGGCTGGCGAAGCTCTGTACGGCAACGATGCCGGTCAGCGCAAACGCGACCCAGAGGCTGTCGGCCAGCGTTCCGACCCAGCCGTGGGTCAGCATCGCGTATGGGTTGAGCACCCAGATCAAACACGCAATGAACGCCGCGCGTGGCGTCGCACCGAGTTGTCGCATCCAGATATTCAACAGCACGGCGTTGAACGCGCCGATCAGCGCGCAGGCAGCATGCATCAGGAAGGGCGTGTCGAAAAACCAGCGCGACAGTTGCATCCAGATGTTGAAAGTCAGCGGGCGATACTGAAACGTTTTCCAGTCACTCAGTCGCGCCCAAGGCACATCGCTCCAGGCGCGGCCCACAGACCACGACGCCCACTGCAACTCGTCGTGACTGAAATATCCGGGATTCAGGATCAACGGAAGTTGCAGCAACAGCGCTGCGACGACCAGGAGAAACGAAGCTTGAAGCGATGAGGGTCGCATCGGTGGACGTCGCACGTCATAGGCCGGACTCTGGCCTGTCATTGTCCAACGATTCGGCAGTTGTAGGCCAGCGCCCCCGTCTCACTTCAACAGAGTTGTGGCCAGCACCTTCGACTTCGCACCCAGAACTTTTTCACTCTCGACAATAAATTCTGTGGTGGAGACCTTGCGCAATGGGCGCAGGGCACGAACCACATCGTCGAGGGATTTGCTGTCCTTGCTGCGCAGTCGAATTTCCTGGTCGAGATCTCGCAGCAACAATGCGGCGCGCGCGGTGATCTCGGCATTGCTGCGTTCGCTGCGCAATGATTTCACCTTGCTGCTCCAGTCGGCGAGCCACGTGTAGACCTTGTCATGACGCTCGTCCGTCATGCCGCCACCACGATAGATCAGTTCGACCGAATAGAACTCTGCCAAGCCCTCGGAAATCCAGTCGGAACGATCTTCGCCACTGACACGGGTGACCACGTGCACCAGTTCGTGCACCAGGGTGCTGGTCGCGTTCTCGCTGATCAGTGGACGCTCGGAATGCAGAAACATGGAGTTCGGTGCCGACAGCCCACCGCGCCACATCGGATCGCCGGCGCCGACGATCAGGATCTTGCGCGGCGTCTTACCGAACGCAGCTTCGATTTCCGGCCACACGTAGTTGATTGTGGTCAGCGCATCCATACGGTCGAGCGGGTCACCCTTGGGCGCAGCAACGAACATTTCCGTGGTGCCCAGTTGGTCGTGGCGCGTACCCAGTTTCCCGGCGATCATCCAGCCGATCGGGCGGTCAAATTTTCGTTCCGGACTGTCGACTGCGAAGCGTTCACCGTCGATGCGCAGCCACCCCGTTTCGGCGCTGGTCCATCCCGGCGGAAGTTTGATCAACACTTTGGCGCGAGAGGTCGCCGCTTTCTTCATGCGCGCCTTGATCGCGGGAATGATTTTGTCGCCGCGAAAGATTGCCCAGTCGGGTGTCATGCGCGCATCGAAACTGCCGTTGCTGCGCTTATGGCTGATCTTGACCAGATAGCTGAGCTTGGCGCCGACGCCGTTCGGCTTCCAGGTCGCCTTGCCAGCATTGTTGCTGAACGTGCCGGTGGCAGCGAAGGCGCTGTAGCGCTTGTCATCGACCGCGAAGCTCAGCGCACTGACCAACTCACCTGACTTGCCGAGCACGATGCTGACGCGCGCCTGATCGGTCTTGGGCAGCAGCTCGATGGTGTAGTCCAGGTCGAAGGGGCGTGGCGCGCGCGGGGCTGCCGTTGCCGCAAGTGACGTTGCTGCAAGTGACGTTGCCGCAAAGACGGGCAGAGTGAGGACGACCAGAAGCAAACAAAAAATATTTTTCATCGGGAGTGTTTTTTGGTGACTTGGGCGCGCTGTGGGAGTGGAGCGGGAGCGATTACACGCGAAGATGGATCATTCGCGGCCGCGGGCCGCTGCCACATCGCGTTCATCAAAAACGCGATAACGCAGCGGCAAAGACCGCAAACGCCGCACTCACGTTCAAACTATCGACCGCGCCGCTGCCGGGAATGCCCAGGCGTTGGTCGCAGGCTGCGATCAGGCTGGATGACATGCCTTCTGCCTCTGCACCCATGACCAGTACTGCTTTGGCTGGCAGCGTCGCAGCGAACACATCAGCGCCGCCGTGTACCACGGTGGCAATGCCTTCATAGCCGTACAGCTTAAGCTTGGCCATGCTGCCGCGTGCATCGTTGACGCGCGCGATCGGCACCACTTCAGCACCGCCTTCAGCGACGCGACAGGCCGCGCCGGAAAGTCCCAGTGCGTCGCGATGCAGGATCAGTCCGCCGCAGCCAAAATGCGCCGCGCTACGCAGGATGGCACCGAGGTTGTGCGGATTGCCGACGCCGTCGAGCCAGGCGATCCAGCTGTGCTGGGTTTTTCCGATGCGCGCGATCAGATCATCCAGCGTCAGCGCCACCGGCGGAATGGTCTCAAAGCAGACGCCTTCGTGATGCTGGCTTTGCGTGAGTTTGTCCAGATCTGCGGTCTCGACCATGCGATAGCCGATGCGTTCGCCGGCACACCAGGTCAGCACACTGCGGAAGCGGTCGAGCCTCGCCTCGGTCAAGTAGATCTTGCGAATCCCCTGCGGTCGATGCTTGTACACCGCGAGGCAGGCGTTGATTCCGAAAATCCGCAGCTCACGATCACGTTGCTCGCGGCGCGGGTCACCGGGGCGATCTTCGGAATCGGAGACATCCACGGGTGTTCGCACAGCGGGCGCGGCACGTTTGGATGATGGGGCCGTTTTGCTGGCGCCGGGGCGACGCGCATTGCGCCAGGGATCGTCGGTAGTCATAGGGAACCTCTGAACAAGTCCGGAGCCGCGATAGCCCCCTGAGTCAGGGGGCGAAAAACCGCAGGTTTTTGGGGGTTTGGCAAGCGATAAGCCGTGTGGCGAAGACAAAGTGGTGACTTATTCAGACCTTCCTTAGGGGCGATTCTTTCGAAGGTGTGACATTGTAGGGCGGGGCGGAAAATCGTGGCACTCCATTGCAGAAAACTGCATCGGCCGGGCGCGCGCAGCCAGGCAGTTCGCTTGCTACGACTAGAATCCGCCGCCGGTTTTGAAACCACCACCACCGCCGAAACTACCCCCACTACGGAACCCACCGCCACTGCTGCGACTACCACCGCCGCTGCTGCGACTACTACCGCCGCTTGATCCACCCCAGCCGCCGGTGCTGCCGCTACCCCAGCCGCTGCCGGAACTTGGGCGTCGGATGCGAAACTTTTGTTGGCGTTTGATGCTGTCCCAGACGTCGTTCATCACCACCGCACCGCGGAACAGTGAGTCGAACAGGACACCCACCGCCAAACCATCTTCAAACTCGGAATCGCCGGAATCATAGGTCTGGCTGCGGAAACGCCCACGCAATTCCTGCATGTCGGAAAGTTGCTTGAGCGCTCGTTGCTGGGTGGTCTGCAGTTCGCCGATACGCGTTCCAACGGCAGTGGATTCGGCGCGCAGATTGGCCAGTTTCGCCACCAGCGCATCGTCCTTGGGGCTGCTGGTGATCTGTGCGTCGCGACGCAGGCTGACAACGTCCTCACTTCCGAGCTGGGCCTCCAGCGCCTTGATCGCTTGCTGCGTATAGGCATCGGTACCCGCGGCGATGGCGGCGCGGTCGTCCAGCATCTGCTGGTGGCGTGCTTCTTCGGCTTCGAGCCGCTGCTCAGCAAGGTCGAGCGCAGTCTCGGCTTGATTCAGGGTATCGGCAAGGCCCGGCACGCCTGCCGCTTCCAAACCTTGCTGGTCGAGCTGGGCCAGACGCTGGGATTGCTCGTCCGCATCCAACTGCTGGCGTTGGGCGTTTTCACGCATGCGATCGGCGAGCGCAAGCAACATTCGGTAGTTGCGATGCGCAGCTTCGTAGCCGATCAGTTGCGCGACCCAGCCATCCAGCGTGCGGATCAACGCCGTTGCTTCATATTCCGGAAACGCGAAGCGACGCTGCCACAGATACACGAACAATTTGTCCGCTTCATAAGGCAGACGTTTGCGGCTGCGATCCGCTTCGGCCTGATCGGCCTTCTCGTCAGCATGGCTGGCGCGTGCCGCTGCTGCATCGGTGAGTTGCTGCTGCAACTTGAAGGAGTCGCTTTGTGCAAGCAATTGGCGCGTACTGTCGACCAGGCTGTCCAGCGCGCTGAGTTGCCGGTCGCGTTCGGCCAGCGTTTCGGCGCGCGCTGCGGTAAGTTGCTTTTGCACCTCGACCGACGCCTCGATCTCGCGGTGCAGTCGCGAAAATAGTTCGGCGCGTTGCGCCAACAATGCCAGTGCCTGCTGATCGGAAGCATCCAGTCCGGACGCAATCTGATTGGCGGCGAGCAGATCCAGTCGCAGCCGGGCCAGTTCTTGCGTCTGCGCGGCTTGCGCGGAGCGTGAATGGCTGAGTTGTTCGTTCAGCACTTCGAGGTCGCGCGCATGCTCGGCAGCATTCGACCGCGCCGCTTCGATGCGCTGATTCATTTCGTTGAAGACACGTTGGCCGGTTTGCATCGACTATTCCTCCCACTGCGTGATGTAGCCGCCGGCAACGGGTATCTTGAAGACTACGTCCAGTTCGCCGCGCCGCTTGATGCCGACCAGGGCATTGTCGATCAGGCCGTTGTCGAGCTTGTCTGCCTTCACTGACTCGTAGCCAGACTCCGGAACACGCACGGCAAAACGACTGACATCTTCGATCTTCTGTGTTTCCTCGTTGGTGATGGGCAGGTTCAGCGGCAGGCCGCTTTCACCAATGGCCTCGACCACCAGGTAGTAGTTGCGACCCTTCGGGTTGTCTACTGGATAGCGCCAGACGCCGCTCTTGACGCCACTCTGCGACACAATACGCAATTGGTAGACCTGACTGAGTTGTGCCGCGATCTGGTCGAGTCGGCGCACCGAGGCTTCGCCAAGTACAGCATCGCCTGCGCGCAGCGCCGCTGCGGCCTGCTGACTGACGTTGGTGACATTGGCTTGATCGGAAGCATTCAATGCAGCCCCTGCGAGTACCGTTGTTGCCGCCAGGAAGCGCGTTGCGAGCCCGGCCAATTGATCGGCAACGGCCGATTTTGTTTCGAGCGAGTGCAGAGACGTTTCGATTTCGACCAGTTCTGCTGCGCTGGACTCGACCACGGCCGTGCTTGCCAGTTTTTGCGCAGCAAAATCATCGGAATCGGCGGCGGACAGTGTCGACAGTTTGGCGCGCTGGCTGCGGACACGTCTGAGCGCAGTGTCAATGTCATCCACGATTCTGCCGATGGGCGCGCGCACCGGTTCCTCAGCTGCGCTCTGTGCATCGTGCCAACGCGTGAGGCGCTCGATGCGTACATCGAGCTTGCCGACGCGCTCGCCGACTTCGACAAATCGCTGCGTGTAAGTGGAATAGGCCCGGCGTTCCTGCCACTGCTGTGGCAACTGCCAGGCAACGAAGCCGGCGCCCAACAGCACAGAGGTGATCGCACTCCGGCGAAACCACTTCCAGCGTTCGATGTACACCTGCGCCAGGCGCAATGCGAACGATGGCTTTGGCGGAAGGTAGGCAAATCGATCCTGCTTCAATGCTTCGACACCGTTGCGGATCAGATCGTCAGTAACCGCGATGCCCTGACCGGCGTAAATACCCTTGATGCGCTCGATCAACACTTCGTCGCGCGTCTCGGCATCCAGTTCGCGTTCCACCGTCGAGCGTTCGTGGCGCAGCGTGTCCACGATATCCATGGCCAGCATCACCTCGTCGAGCGGGACGGGTGTCGGGACTGGAGCAGTGTCGGTGGTGGCGGGGAGGTTGCTGCTGTTCATGGATGGTCAGAGACACCTGCGGTTGGGAAGCGACTGAATAGCTTTGCTGCTGAGCGCTGGCGGCGAAACTTGCTGCTTCGGCAAGGCAAAGATTCGCGGCTGAAGCCGCTCCCACCGCAGGTCAATAATTCGCGGCTGAAGCCGCTCCCACGGGCAATGCTATGCAGGCGGCAGGGTGGCGGCGGAAGTTGACAACGCGACCAAGCGCTTTTTGCCGTCCTCGACGGCGCGCTGTATCTCGCGCTCGTTGCTGGCCGAGAGATCGCGCATCTCATCGATGATCTGCACCGAGCGCTCCTGAAATCCGACTACTGAATCAACCAGTTTTTGCACCGACTCGGCGCGCAGCGTCGGACCGTAACCGGCGCGGGTCGCTTCTTCCAGAATCTTGTCGCCAATCTCGCCCAGCGCTTCGATGCTCTTGTTCATGCCGGCTTTCATTGCCTCCAGCGTGCGTGTGCTCTCGTGCAGCCCATGCATGCCAGTAAACGACGCGGACAACGCGGTGAATACCGTTTCGTTGGTGCCGAAAAAAGTGACCGACTGCGAATAGACACGTTCCTTGGCGTCGCTCAATTGCATCAGTCGCGCCATGATGACTTCCGTGGTGTTGTAAGCGATCGACAGGTTTTCGCTGAGGTCTTTGGCGATCTGATAGCGCTTGTCCTCGTCTTGCAAGGCGCGCAACTTCTGATCGCGATCCATTTCAAGTCGCGCGACCGCTTCGCGATCGGTCGATGTGTTCGCCGCCAGGACATCAGAGCTGGTCTGCAGCGCAGTCTTCGCCGCGGTCAGGACCTCCTCCGCTTTTTTCAGCACCTGGAAGCCGAGCACCTGCGATTCCTTCAATGCGCCACGATAGTCGCGGTAGGCATCGAGGATGATCTGCTCGCGCTGAATCTGATCCTTGCTGTCTTTGGCGACATCCAGATACACATCTTTGATCTTGGCGAAGCGCGCCGGGATATCGCCGCGGGTGACTTTCATCCAGATGTTGCCCAGGCGCTCGAGCGTATCGATCTTGCCGTCTTCGACCTGAGCCACCATGGCCTTGGCATCATCGCGGATCGAGTCGAACGCGGTGGTGATCGAGAGATAACGCTCGCCGATCGCCATTGCCGAGATTTGTTCGCGCACCACTTCATTGAACAGCGAGCCCTGCGACAGCGTGCGCGCGATCGCAAGTGTGCGCTCCGGATCAAGGTGGCTGATCCGATTGATCAGCGCGACCACGGGCGCTTCCTCAGGCTGCGACTTGATCAGTCCCAGATCGCGCAATGCGCCCAGTGCCTTGTCCAGCTGTTTGAGCGGCGTGACGATCGTGGTTGAACTCATGGCTGTCTCCTGGATGAGTGGTGGTGCGCTGGATGCAATCGAGCAAAGCAAAAATGAGGGTGACAGGAAGCCATTTCAAGTGTGCGATTCCGGTAGGCATCTTGAGGCACCAGCAAGGCCAGGGCCGCTGACAGCTGTCACCGCGTGAGGGTGTCAGTTGAGGTCGTCACGGCGTTGGCCGATTGGGATCGCCCCAGTGCGGCGGGTTGTTCCATCTCATCACGTACGACGCTGCCGAAGCAGATCACAATGGCAATGGCGCCAGACACAGCGCATCGCGCGCCGGCAGAATGGCTTCTGCCGGCGCCCTTGCTGAAACTCAGCCAGCGAGATCCGGTGTCCAGCGCCCAAGCGCCGCGAGGCCGTTTTCGCGCGCGCGCATGGCGACGATTTTTTGTGCGGCGCCTACGTTTCCGGCGATGTCCTGCGCCCACAACTTGAGCGCGGCGGACTGCATCGCACGGCCGTACGAGAACGACAGCGGCCAGGGATTGCCACCGGCCACGTTCATCGCGTTGAGGTGCTCAGTTGCAGCCCGGTCCGACTGACCGCCCGACAGAAATACGATGCCCGGCAGTGATGCCGGAACCGTGTTCCTGAGACAGCGTAGGGTGGCTTCGGCGACATCATCGACATCGGCCTGTTCCTCGCAGCTTTTGCCGGAGAGCACCATGCTCGCCTTGAGGATGGTGCCTTCGAGCATCACGTTGTGCTTATACAGCGCGTCAAACAACGAACGCAGCGTGGCTTCGGTGACTTCGAAGCAGGTGTCAAGGTCGTGCGTGCCGTCCATGATCACTTCGGGCTCGACCATCGGCACGATGCCTGCTTCCTGGCATAGCGACGCGTAGCGCGCCAGCGCATGCATGTTGGCGTCGATGCCACTGCTGGTCGGGAAATCCTCGCCGATATTGATCACCGCGCGCCATTTGGCGAAGCGTGCGCCCAGTCGGGCGTATTCGTTGAGACGCTCGCGCAGTCCATCAAGGCCCTCGGTCACCACCTCGCCGGGAAAGCCGGCCAGGGGTTGTGGGCCCTTGTCGACCTTGATGCCCGGCAGGATGCCGCGATCCATCATCAGCTTGGTGAACGGGACGCCATCGCGGGTCGACTGACGCAGCGTTTCGTCGTACAGAATCGCCCCCGAGATGTGATCCGAGAGGTTGGGTGTGGACAACAGCAGTTCGCGATACGCGCGGCGATTCTCTTCGCTGCATTCGATGCCGACGGCGTCGAAGCGCTTTTTGATCGTGGCGTTGGATTCGTCGATGGCGATGATGCCCTTTCCTTCAGCCACCATGGCCAGGGCGGTTTCTTCGAGTTGGTCGATGCTCATGGTTGCTCCGGAAGAGTGGTGTGGCCGCGCATTATATCTGGGAGCGGGGTGCGCCGCGATTTTTAACTATTGGCGATAGCGGGGAATCGCTGCTCATGCCGTTCCCACAACTCAGCATTGGTGAGGGAAGGTCTGAATAAGTCACCACTTCGTCTTCGCCACACTGCTTATTAGCTCGCCAAACCCCCAAAGGTCGCAGGTACGACCAGCTCCGCTGTTGAGAGCGCCCAACTCCGCTGTTGAAAACCGAGGGGTGGCAAAGGTCAAGATGTCCCGCGAAGACGAGGTGGTGATTTATTCAGACCATGCTTAGAGATCACCGACGCCTTGCGCAATACCATCGGCACCGACTTCGAGCAGACGCAGGGTGTTGGTTGCGCCCTTGAGCTCCATCGAGTCACCGCTGGTAAAGATGATGCGATCGCCGATGCTGAGCAGGCCATTGTTGAACAGCTGCTTCACTGCTTCACGGGCCGCTTCGCGCGGCGCCAGGCCACGACTGTCGAAGGCAACCGGAAACACGTCGCGCATCATCGCCATGCGCCGCCGCGCCCACTGGTGGCGCGACAAGCTGTAGATCGGCACCGAGGATCGGAAGCGCGACAAAAAGCGCGCGGTGCCGCCGCTTTCGGTGAGCGCGATGATGCCGCGCACTTTGATGTGTTCGGCCAGGAACATGGTAGCCATGGCGATGGCCTGATCGGCGCGTTCGAGGTTGCGCGGTGCCGCTTCGAAATCGGTGTCGAACTGGAACTGGCGTTCCGCGCCCAGGCAGATGCGCGTCATCGATTCGACTGCCTTGACCGGATAGGAGCCCGACGCACTTTCCGCCGACAGCATCACCGCGTCGGTGCCATCAATCACGGCATTGGCGACATCCAGCACCTCGGCCCGCGTCGGGATCGGGTTGTCGACCATCGACTGCAGCATCTGCGTGGCGGTGATCACTACTTTGTTGCGTTCCAGCGATTCTCGAATGATTTTCTTCTGCAGACCGGGTAGTTCGGCATCGCCAATTTCAACCCCCAGGTCGCCGCGCGCGACCATCACCGCATCCGACGCATCGATAATCTCACCCAGTGCCTCGATGGCCTCGGCGCGCTCGATCTTCGCCACCATGGCTGCTTCCAGGCCAGCGTCGCGCGCCAGCTGGCGGGCATCGTGAATGTCTTGAGCGCTGCGGCAAAAAGAGATGGCCAGAAACTCAACGCCGATCTTGGCGGCGGTGATGATGTCCTCGCGGTCTTTATCAGTCAGCGCACCCAGCGACAGGCCGCCACCGAGACGATTAAGCCCTTTTCGATTGGACAGCGTACCCGCGGTAAGCACGGTGGTGTGAATGGTTTCGCCCTGTAACGAGTCTACGCGCAACGCGATCAGGCCATCATCCAGCAGCAACGTGTCGCCGGCATGCACATCATTGATCAGGCCCAGATAGCTGACGCCCACCGCGCGGCTGTCGCCCAGAGGCGCATCGTCTCGGCAAATCAAATCGAAAGGCTGTCCCTCAGTCAAGGTAACCTTACCCTCGGCGAATTTCTCGATGCGGATTTTCGGCCCCTGCAGGTCGGCGAGCACACCCACCTCGCGCCCCATCTTGGCGGCGATGCCGCGCACCATCTCGGCCAATGCAGTGTGCTGCTCGGCAGTTCCGTGCGAGAAGTTCAGGCGCACGATGTTGACGCCGGCACGCAGCAGTTCTTCGAGGATGGCCGGTGTGTTGGAGGCCGGGCCGAGGGTGGCGATGATCTTGGTTCTGCGCAGGGATTCGGACATAGGCGGGGATTGGGACATAAAATCAACGGGTCGCTCGGCGGGATTCGGTCGGCATTGTAGTGGGTTGCAATGACCGCCGTTCGCGCGCAGCGGCGGCGTACACGATATTCTGCGCTGTCCCAGGAAATCCTTGCGCAATGACCGAAACCCGACTGACTTCCGCTTCCTCCACTCGTGAAGACGAGGTCGTAGAGGCCACGATCCGACCCAAGACCCTGTCCGAGTATCTGGGCCAGGTGGCGGTGCGCGAGCAGCTTTCGATCTATATCCAGGCGGCACGTCAGCGTTCGGAGCATCTGGATCATGTACTGATCTTTGGGCCGCCAGGCCTCGGCAAAACCACTCTGGCGCATGTCATCGCCAACGAGCTGGGCGTCAATCTGCGGCAAACGTCGGGTCCGGTACTGGAGCGCGCGGGTGACCTGGCGGCTTTGCTGACTAATCTGCAGCCGCATGACGTGCTGTTCGTCGACGAGATTCATCGGCTTTCGCCGGTCGTCGAGGAAGTGCTGTATCCGGCGATGGAAGATTTTCAGATCGACATCATGATTGGCGAAGGCCCGGCGGCGCGCTCGATCAAACTGGACCTGCCTCCGTTTACCTTGATCGGCGCAACCACGCGCGCAGGGTTGCTGACGTCGCCATTGCGCGACCGCTTCGGCATCGTGCAGCGGCTGGAGTTCTATTCGCGCGAGGAGCTGTGTCTGATCGTTCAACGCTCGGCGCGGATCCTGGGCATCGCCTGTGATTTTGCCGGCGCCGATGAGATAGCGCGCCGCGCCCGCGGCACACCGCGCATCGCCAACCGCCTATTGCGCCGCGTGCGTGACTACGCCCAAGTTAAAGCTAGCGGGGTGATTACTCAGCAAATTGCCGAGCTGGCGATGGAAATGCTGAAAGTGGATCCCGAGGGTTTTGACGCGCTTGATCGACGCATGCTGAGCCTCATCATTGAAAGCTTCGATGGCGGCCCGGTGGGTGTCGAATCGTTGGCAGCAGCGCTGAGCGAGGAACGCGGCACGATCGAAGACGTGATTGAGCCCTATCTGATCCAGCAGGGATTCCTCATTCGTACCGCGCGCGGCCGCATGGCCAGTGCCAAGGCCTACCGGCATTTCGGTTGGAAGCCGCCGCGTCAGTCCGAGGCGCTGATTCCTGATCTGTTTGAGCCAGAATCATGATTTGCGCGAGTGAGCTCGGTGAGTATGGACTTAGCCGAAATCTTGAGGCATTTATGAGAATTGAAGGCAACGCGGCTTACGCCGCTCCTGCATTGTTGACCACATGACTACGCTTGATTTGCCCTTTACCTGGCCCATCCGCATTTACTGGGAGGACACCGACGCCGGTGGCGTGGTCTATCACGGCAGCTACCTGCGTTTTCTCGAGCGTGCCCGTACCGAATGGCTGCGGTCGATTGGTATAGATCAATCGCGGCTGAAGGCCGATCACGGACTGGTGTTCGTAGTCAGCTCGATTTCGGTATCCTTCCGGCGCCCCGCAAGGCTGGACGATGAACTTCTGGCCACCAGTGTGCTCAGCAAACGCGGGGGCGCGAGTCTGCACTTTCAGCAAACCCTGATACGGCCAACGAGCGCAGAGACCTTGCTCGAAGCCCAAGTGCGGGCCGCTTGCGTGAATGCGCAAAATTTTCGCCCGATGCCAATTCCATCGGGTTTGTTTCCGGATTGATTTGTGTGTGGAGTGATTTATGGATCCAACGATTGATGTAACCCAAAACCTGGACATCCTCGCCCTGGTCTGGCATGCCAGCATCCCGGTGAAGCTGGTCATGGGCCTGTTGATTGCGGCCTCGCTGGCATCCTGGACGATCATCTTCGGCAAGGGACGCATGCTGGACGTGGCCAACCGCGAGACCAACGAGTTCGAGGAACGCTTCTGGTCGGGCACCGACATGGCCGCGCTGTTTCGCGACATCGGCAACCAGCAGGGCAGCCGCACCGGACTGGAAAGCATCTTCGAAGCCGGATTCCGCGAGTTTGCGCGCCTGCGCAGCCGCCGCCAGATGGATTCGCGCACTATGGTCGAGGGCGCGCAACGCGCGATGCGCGCCACTGCCGGGCGCGAGCTCGACCGCCTGGACCACAATCTCGAATTTCTCGCCAACGTTGGATCGATCAGTCCATACGTCGGCCTGTTCGGTACCGTTTGGGGCATCATGATCTCGTTCCAGGGGCTGGCCAACATGCGCGAGGCCACCATCGCGACCGTGGCGCCGGGTATTTCCGAGGCGCTGGTGGCGACCGCGATGGGCTTGTTCGCTGCGATTCCCGCGGTGTGGGCATTCAATCGCTTCTCCACCCGCGTTGAGCGGCTCAACACCAAGTTCGATGCCTTCCAGGAAGAATTCTCTTCAATCCTGCAACGCCAGGCGCATATCGAAGACAACGGCTGACGCGAACCCCGCGTCCGTCTCAACTGCGTTGGAGTCGATATGGCACTTGCCACCAAACACCGCAAACGTCGCAAACTCAAGGCCGACATCAACGTCGTGCCCTACATCGACGTGATGCTGGTGCTGTTGATCATCTTCATGGTGACGGCGCCGTTGCTCAACCTCGGTGTCGATATTGACCTGCCCGAGTCGCGTGCAAAGGCGCTGGTCACCGATGCCGATCCGATCCTGATATCGATCGGGTCGGACGGCACCATGTACCTGACGCTGGGTAAGGAAGGCCGTGAACAAATCGACAACGAAACCCTGGTCAAGAAAGTTTCAGCTTTCGTTCGTCAGAATCCAAAAGCGCCGGTGGTCGTGGGTGCCGATGCATCGCTCGACTACGGCTCAGTGATCCGCGTCATGGGTGAGCTGCAGCAGGCTGGCGTGCCCAAGGTAAGCCTGATGAGCCAGCCGATCGCGGAAAAGAAACGTTGACCCATTCTCCGGAACCGCGCATCCCAGTGAGCAGCAACGCCGTCAATGTTCGATCGCTTGGCTACGCGCTCCTGGTGCATCTGGCCTGCGTGGCGGTGGTGTTTCTGGGTCTGCTGTGGACCGAGAGCGCCAAGCCGCTGAGTGTGGCCGGTCCGATCATCGAGGCGACGCTGGTCGATTTCAAAGCGGCGCCGCTGCCGGCAATCAAGACGCCGCCCATGCCATCCAAACCGCCTCCGCCCAAACCCGCGCCAGCCAAACCCGTTCCACCCGCCCCGAAACCGATTGTCGAAGAGCCGCCGCGCCCGTTGACGCCGCGCTCGGAAGATCGGATCGATCAGGAGCAGGTGCGCATTCGCGACCAGGCCCTGGAGCAGGCAGAGAAGGAGCAAGAGGAAAAAATTCGCAAGGAGCAAGTCGATCTCACCGTGCCACCGCCGGAGGACGAACTGACCCGCATGGAACGCGAGCGCCAGGAGCAAATGGAAGACATTCGACGCCAGCGCGAAAAAGCCGAGCAGCAAACCAAGCTCGAGGAACGCACGCTCGCCCAGATGCAAACGCAGAACAAGCAGGCCGAAATAGATCGCCAAAGGGCGATTGAACAGCAAAAGATGGCCGAACTCGCCGCCCAAGAGGCTGAGCGCGTGGGCAACGAGGGCGAGAGTGACGCCTTGGTCGATCGCTACCTGTTGGCCATTTCAAACCAGGTTGACCTCAACTGGTCGCGGCCCGATACCATGTTGCAAGGCTTCCGCTGCCAGGTAACGGTGACCCAGATTCCTGGTGGCGTGGTCATCGGTGTGGACCTTTCGCGCTGTCAGGGCGACGCCGAGACGCTGCGCAGTGTTGAGGCTGCAGTCATGCGCGAGCCGTTACCGTATCGCGGCTTCGAATCAGTGTTCAATCGCACACTTCAAATTCCATTCTGCTTTCCGAGAGAACTATGCCAATCAAGATAAGCATCCGCCTTGCACTCGCCTTGACCCTGCTGTCCTGCGGCCACCTGATGGCGCAGGGATTGGTGGTTCCGCCGGTCAGCGGCAGCCCCTCTGCGCGACCGGTCACGATTGTGCCGTTTGCTTACGAAGGCGCCGGTCTGCCGCTGGAGGTCGATCTTTCGGCTGTGGTCAGTGGCGACCTCAATCGCAGTGGCCAGTTCAACGCGCTCGGTCGCGACAACATCGTCGAGTATCCGACTCGTGCCAGCGAACTCAAATTCGATACCTGGCGCATGCTCAAACAGGATTACATCGTCATCGGCCGCGTGCTGGATGCAGCCGATGGTGCCGTGCGCATCGAGTTCGAGTTGCACGACGTCGCCACGCGGCAGCGCATGCTCGGCCTGGCGCTGGGTGCCCGCCGCTCGGATCTGCGCGGCGCGGCGCACCAAGTTGCCGACTATGTGTACGAGAAAGTCACCGGCGTGCGCGGCGCGTTCTGGACGCGAATGGCCTATGTCACCTCGACTGGCCTGGGCAAGAATACGCAGTACGCGCTTATGGTGGCCGATTCCGACGGCGACAATCCCCAAGTAGTGGTGCGCTCGGGCGAACCGCTGTTGAGCGCAGCCTGGTCGCCGGACAGCAAGAAACTGGCCTATGTCAGTTTTGAGCGCGGCAGTTCTTCGATCTATTTGCAGGAGTTGACCACCGGCAGTCGCCAGATCCTGGCCTCATACCGCGGTATCAACGGCGCGCCGTCGTTTTCACCCGATGGCACCAAGTTGGCGTTGACGCTGTCGCAGGGCGGCAATCCGGATATCTATGTGATGGACTTGGCAACGCGCCGCACCACCCAGGTGACCCGGCACTATGCGATCGATACTGAAGCAGTCTGGACCCCGGATGGGCAGAACCTGATCTTCACCTCGGACCGGGGTGGCAAGCCACAGCTCTATCAGGCGTCCGCTGCCGGTGGCGATGCGATTCGCGTCAGCCAGAAGGGCGAATATAATGCCCGCGCGACCATCTCCGGAGATGGCAAAAAGATTGCTATGGCGCAGGGCGCCGGAAATGTGTATCGTATTGCGGTTCTGGACCGGTCGCGTGGCGGAGCCGAATATACGACGCTCTCGCCCGGCAGTCTGGATGAATCACCCAGTTTTGCACCGAACGGAAGCATGATTTTGTACGCTGCACGCGAAGGAAAGCGCGGTGTACTCTACGCCGTATCCGCCGACGGGCGGGTGCGGCAACGGCTGGTTCTGGCGGATGGCGATGTGCGGGAACCGGCATGGTCCCCGTTCAGACAGCGATAATTTTGGGCAGTACGTTTTTTGGCTGGTCGGGTACACGCCCAGTCGTGATTTGAAATACCAACCTCGAGGAAATAACGATGAACAACCCGATGCGCGTAATTTTGATGGGACTGCTGGCTGTTTCGATGGTCGCTTGTAAGACAACACCCAAGTCCGAGACAACTCCGCCTGCCGACGAGATGACCAAGCAGCCGGAAACCACTTCGCAGGTCGAAGACGGCAAGTTCAGCGCCGGCGATCTCGACAGCGACGCCTGCCTGCGTCAGCGCGTCGTGTATTTCGATTTCGACCAGGCCGACATCAAGTCGGAAGCTTCCGCCATTCTGGCCTGCCACGGCAAATACCTGTCTGATCTGCCGGGCGCCAAGATGACGCTGGAAGGTCACGCTGATGAGCGCGGTTCACGCGAGTACAACATTGGTCTCGGCGAGCGCCGTGGCAATGCCGTCTCGTCGGCCTTGCAGGCCAACGGTGGTTCGGCTGCGCAGATCACGGTCAACTCCTATGGCGAAGAGCGTCCGACCTGCTCCGAGTCCGATGAGAGTTGCTGGGGCAAGAACCGTCGCGTTGAAATCGTCTACACCCAGGCACAGTAAGCCGGCGTGTTCGCGCCGCGGTCCTTAGGGGTCGCGGCGGCGGCGATTTGATGTGTCACGCGAACCCCCGCACTGCGGGGGTTTGTTTTTTCGTTTGGCAGGGTGTCGAGGAATGTAGGTCGGAGTCTGCTTCGACTTTCCTGCCCTGGCAATGAAATTGAATGCCGGACTGGCGCTCAACAGCGCAGTCAGCCAGCTCGGGTTGCCCGATCCAGTCGCAATGCCTCGGACCTGCAGTCAGCTGCGGTTTGACTTTCCCCTTGACGCAAGACCACGCAGCCGCGATCTTGCAGTGCATTCATCACGCTGAGGAATTTCTCATGAACCCTGTGTCCCGATCGCTGCTCAGCATTTTGCTGGCCTCGGTGTTCGCATTCTCAGCGGCCTCGGATGTATCCGCGCAATCCGGTCGCCTGAGCCTGTCCGAGCGCATCGCCAAACTCGAAAACCAGACTCAGGGACAGGGCGGGCAGTCGATGGTCGACCTGCTCAATCGCATCTCCGAGCTGCAATCTGAAGTGCAATCGTTGCGTGGCCTGGTCGAGAACCAGGCTTTCGAGATTGAAGAGCTGAAGAAGCGCGCCCGAGATCAGTATGTCGATCTGGATTCGCGCCTGGCGCGGATCGAAGCCGGTGGCAGCGCGCGCCCGGCGATGCCTGGCAATGCGCCTGGCGCCCAATTCGAACCGGCTCAAGCGCAGCAACTTGAGTCGGTGCCGAGTCAGCCCGGTCAGTTGACGATGGAGCCGGATAACGCCGCGCGACCAGCACTGCCTAGCGAAGACATGCGCGTGCCCACTCAGGATGCGCCGATCGACGCCAGTTCTGCCGTGGTGCCGCCGTCGCAGACATTTGAGCCTTCCACCAACCCGGCGGTCGGTGCGTTGCCGGTTCAGACCAATGACGAGCAGGCCAGCTACGACACCGCATTCGCTGCCTTGCGCGAAGGTCGTTACGCCGAGTCGGCACGCCGTTTCTCCAGTTTTCTGCAACAGTTTCCCAATGGTGGACTGGCCGACAACGCCACTTACTGGCTTGGTGAGTCCTACTACGTCACGCAGAACTACCGCATCGCGCTGGATACCTTCAAGTCGCTGCTCGATCGCTTCCCGCAGAGCGCCAAGGCGGCTGACGCCCTGCTCAAGCTCGGCTACTGCCATTACGAATTGCGCGAGTGGAACGAGGCCGAGGCGACACTGAACCTGGTCGTGCAGCGCTATCCCGACACCACCGTTGCCCGTCTTGCCCAAGGGCGCTTGCGCGCGCTGCGGCTGGAAGGACGCACGCCCTGAGCTTTCATGCTGCCGGAAACGGTATGCCGAAGCGAAAAGCTTTGGAACAGCGCTCGCTCCCTGACCCACCCCAGCCCGTCGGCATAGCCGCCGTGCATTGGTCCGGTCGCGTGCCTGCGACACGGAAGCGACCATCCTTACCGCCAAACATCGGGTAGGGAGTAAAGTTTTCGGCTCAGTTTCGTCTTTCTCGCAAACGTCAAATTCAGACGGATACCAGGGCGGGCCCCGGCTCTTCCGCGTTTGCCGTCTTCGTTGGAATGGACCGCGGCCCATTCTGTGTTCGTCCCTACCGGCAAGCCGTGCTTGCCATGCGCCATGATTCCTCAAACGAGGAGTCCCAGTACGTTGGATCCAGCCCGTGCCCGAGATCATTGCCCCTGCCGCGCCGACCGCAACCAGCGAAGAGCGACTGCGCATCACCGAAATATTTTTTTCGCTGCAGGGCGAGGCACGCAGCGTTGGCTGGCCCACGGTTTTTGTGCGCCTTACCGGTTGTCCGCTGCGCTGCACTTACTGCGACACGACCTATTCTTTTTTCGGCGGTGAATGGCAGTCGATCGACGCCATCGTCGAGCAGGTTTCTGGCTTCGGCGCTCGCCATGTCTGCGTCACCGGTGGCGAACCGTTGTCGCAGAAGCGCTGTTTGATCCTGTTGCAACGGCTATGCGATGCAGGTTTTGCGGTGTCACTGGAAACCAGCGGAGCGATTGACATCAGTGAGGTGGACACGCGCGTGTCGCGGGTCATGGATTTGAAAACACCGGCTTCCAACGAGATGCAGCGTAATCGCTGGGAGAATCTCGCTCACCTCACAGCGCACGATCAGATCAAATTTGTGCTTTGCGATCGTGCCGACTATGACTGGGCGTGTGCCATGACCAACCAGCACGCATTGACCGATCGCTGTGACGTACTGTTCTCGCCCAGCTATGGTCAGCTCGAACTTCGTACGCTTGCCGAGTGGATCCTGCAGGACCGATTACCCGTGCGCCTTCAGACCCAATTGCACAAACATATCTGGGGTGAGGAAAAAGGACGATGAGTGTTCAGCAGCCAAGTCAGAACCCGGCACTGACGAGTGCGGGCAGATCGCAGCGCGCGGTGGTGCTGGTGTCCGGTGGTATGGATTCGGCGGTGACGCTCGCCCACGCGCGCGCCCAGGGGTTTGAATGTTATGCGCTCAGTGTCGACTACGGTCAGCGCCATCATTCCGAACTCGATGCCTCGCGGCGCGTAGCCGCGGCGCATCATGCAGTGGTGCACAAGACAGTGCACATCGACCTGCGTTCGCTCGGCGGCTCGGCGCTCACCGACGACATCAACGTGCCGGAATCACCGTCCACAGGTGTTCCGGTCACCTATGTCCCGGCACGCAACACCATCATGCTGTCGGTCGCCATGGGATGGGCCGAGGTCCTGGGTGCGTGCGCCGTGTTCTGCGGCGTCAATGCCGTGGACTATTCGGGCTATCCGGATTGTCGACCGGAGTTCATCGCTGCGTTCGAGCAATTGGCGCAGCTCGCCACCAAGGCGGGTGTCGAAGGCGCCGGCTTTCACGTGCACGCGCCGTTGATGCGGATGAGCAAGGCCGACATCGTGCGCCGCGGCCATGAGCTCGGCGTCGATTTTGCGATGACGGTTTCCTGCTATCAGGCCGACGCTCGGGGCCTTGCGTGCCGACGCTGTGATGCCTGCCGTCTGCGCGCGCAAGGTTTCGCCGAAGCCGGTGTGCCTGATCCCACGCATTACGCGTGATCGGGATGGGCGCTGGAACGGGTACAAAATGCAACCGGTGCAAAAAACCGTGTCCCATCCTTGTGTGCTCGCCACCGCTCACCTAAACTGCGCGGCTCTTGCGATGGGTCGTTAGCTCAGTCGGTAGAGCATCGGACTTTTAATCCGTTGGTCGGGAGTTCGAATCTCCCACGACCCACCATTGCCCGAACTGCGCGCGCGGTCTCATTCGAGACAGTGGGCAAATGCGTCGGCAACCTATAACCCTGCGGCGAAGGTTCAGATGCCGCCTATGCAGGTGTACTTGAGTTCTGTGTAATCGAGCACGCCGTAACGCGATCCCTCGCGACCAACGCCGGATTGCTTGATGCCCCCAAATGGCGCGACCTCGGTGGAAATCAGGCCGGTGTTGATGCCGATGATGCCGCATTCCAGCGCTTCAGCGACGCGCCAGCTGCGTGCTAGGTCGCGTGTGTAGAAATATCCGGCCAAACCGAATTCCGTGTCATTCGCCATGGCGATAGCTTCGGCTTCGGTCTTGAATCGAAACAGGGGTGCCACCGGACCAAAGGTTTCCTCGTTGGCGATCGTCATGCGGGCGTCGACATCCAGAAGTATCGTCGGTTGGAAAAAAGTGCCGCCCAGTGCATGTCGTTTGCCACCCAGCGCGATGCTCGCGCCCTTGGTCGTCGCGTCGGCAATATGTTCCTCGACCTTGGCCAGTGCGTTGACATCGATCAACGGGCCTTGCTCGGTAACGGCCAACAAGCCATCGCCAACACGCAGCTTGGCTACGGCGCGTGCCAGCTTTCCGGCGAATTCGTCGTAGACCGTATCCTCGACGAGCAATCGGTTGGCACAGACACAGGTCTGGCCCGTGTTGCGAAATTTGCTGGCGATCGCGCCTTCCACCGCAGCGTCCAGATCGGCATCGGCAAATACGATGAAGGGCGCATTGCCGCCGAGCTCCAGCGACACACGCTTCATGCCTTCGGCGCATTGCTTCATCAATTGCTTGCCGATCGCGGTGGAGCCGGTGAAGCTGAGCTTGCGCACTTTGGGGTGCGCGGTCATCTCGGCGCCGATCGCCGCGGCATTGCCACTGGTGACAATGTTCAACACGCCCGGCGGAAGCCCCGCGCGCTGAGCCAATACCGCGATCGCCAAGGCTGAATACGGTGTCTGCAGCGCGGGTTTGCAGACCATGGTGCAACCGGCGGCGAGAGCAGGAGCAATTTTCCGCGACAACATCGCAGATGGAAAATTCCATGGCGTGATCGCCACTACCACACCAATGGGCTGGCGCAATACCAGGATGCGCTTGTCCGCGGCATGGGCAGGAATGACGTCGCCATAGATTCGCTTGGCTTCTTCGGCAAACCATTCGAAGAACGACGCCGAGTAGGCGATCTCGCCGCGTGCTTCGGCCAGCGGCTTGCCTTGTTCGGCAGTCAGCAGCCGCGCCAGATCGTCCTGGTGCTGCAACAGCAGTTCGCTGATGCGGCGTAGGATCGTGGCGCGCTCCTTGGCGGTTTGACGTGCCCAGGCGGGCAGCGCCAATGCCGCAGCATCGATCGCGCGTCGGGTTTCCACGGCCGTCGCGTCCGGCACGGTGCCCAAACAAACACCGCTGGCAGGATTGACTACATTGCGCGTCGAGCCGGAATCGGAATTGCACCAACGGCCGTCGATCAGGCATTGCATGCGCAGCAAATCCGGGTCGGCCAGTTCAAGCGGATTGGTGGCTGGCGGTGGTAGTGAAGTCATGTTGTATCTTCCGTTTGGTCCGAGCGTTTCGCGGCGATCAGAGCCATGATTGCAGACAATGCCAGCACAGCCGTGGAAACGCCAATCAGCAGTCGATAGTTTCCTGAGTGCAACAACAGTCCTGCAGCCAGCGGACCGGAGGCCAGTCCCAGTTTAGACAGGAATCCGCCCAGAGTCGCCAGACGGCCGGAGGGATCGAGCCGCGACAGCATGCCAAACAGATAGGGCACTACAAATGACCAGGTAACTGCAGTGCCGATATTAGCAATGAAGAACCAGGTCTGGTTTGCGCTCCACCAGAACGCGGCGTTGCCGATCAGGGTGAGCAGCAGCGCAACAAGAAGTGGACGCATGCGTCCCATGCGCGTGCCCAGCACGATCACTAATATTGCGCCTACTGCGCCGATCCAGGTGGCCCAGCCCAGTGCCAGGCTGATGAAATCGCGCTTTAGCCCGAAGTGCTCGCCAAGTCCAATGATAAAAGCTGCCAGGGCCATATTGCCGGCCTGAAACAGAAACATGGCGAGCAGCGTGAAACCCGCCGTCAACCGGCGGCGTCTTTCCAGCGGCGGATACGTCGCATTGTCCTGCGTTCGTTCACGGGCATTGATGGGCGGGATCGCGAATGTTGCCAGCAGTGCTGCTGTGGTGACGCCCGCCAGCACCAGAAACAGAACGCGCGCGCCGTACTCGGGCACCAGTCCAGGTAGAAACATCACGCCCAGACCACCCAGTCCAAACTGCACCATCAACAACATGCCAAACGCCCGGTCGGGCGAACGAGTGCGTGCCATCGCCGAGTAGGTGACGCCCACCGCCATACCGCCAATCAGACCGTGCACGGCGCGCACCGCCGTCAGCAGCGTTACCTGATCGATGGCGATGGATGCCAGATCAATGCAGAGCAACAGGCAGAGCAAGGTGAACAGGGTGCGCCGCCACGGCAGGTGACGCACGATGAAAACCGCGATCAGGCTGCCGAAACTAGCCCCATAAATATTTGCCGATCCAACGACGCCGGCTTCGGCGTTGCTGAAGCCAAGTCCGGTAACCAAGCCATCGACGATGGCGGACATGATGTTGACGTAGAAGAAACCAGCGGTCGCCAGCAATGCAAACAGCGCGTAAAGCCAGAGACTGTCGCCGGGACTCAGCGGCGTCGCTTCGGTAGGCGCGGCCGGCGTTGCTTGAATCAGACTCATGCGGGCACCTCTTTCGCATTGGTATCCACGTCAACGCCCGCGGCAAGCAGATGGTCGCGCAAAAGTTTCAGCGCGTCGGCATGGCGCCGCCACAGCGCCACGGACGATCGATAGATCGGTTGGCGCACCTGCGCCGCACTGGCGGTCAATGAGGGCTGTGGATTATGTTCAAAACTCATGCAGGCGTCTTCCCAGGACAGGCCTGCATGGACGATCAATCGGCGACTGACGGCCTCCTGGTTCTGGACCAGATCTTCGTAATCGACTTCAAGAAAACGCTCGGCGGGCAGCAGCGCGCGCCAGTGTTGCATCAGCCTGTGGTAGCCCAGCCAGTAGCGCGCGAGGTCACCCAGATCGTAGGAAAACGGATAGGCCATGCGGAACAGAGTTTTGTACATGGCGTAGCAGACATCTATCGGCTGCCGTCGCAGATGCACGATGCGCGCGTTTGGCAGGGCCTTGGCGATCAGACCAAGATAAAGAAAATTGATTGGGGTCTTGTCGATCTGACGTAACGCCGGCGTGGCTACCAGATGCGTGCAGTAGCGTTTGCCCATTGCGGCGAAGTCGACCGTGGTGGAGCGCCGGACCAGTTCGTGCTTGCTCGCGGTGTGGCCCGCGCTGTGCATCAGCGCGCTCGCCAGATCGCTGGTTTCGCCGCGGCTGCGGATGGCGCTGTGCGAACTGAGAATTCGATCAACCAGGGTGGTGCCGCTGCGCGGCAGACCCACCACAAACAGCGGGCGGACGTCATCATGTCCGTGGCACGGGCGCGCCATGAAGTCGGCGCTGAATGCTTCGGTGATTTGCTGCATTGTGTCCAGATCGTCTGCAACGCGGTAGCGCAATACGCGTCGACGTGCATCGGCGCCGCGTTTGAGTGCGAAAAATGAGCGCGCATCTTCGCCCACGTCCTCTAGTTCCTTGGCCAGCGCGTAACACAGCGCCACTTCGCCGCGTGCGCCCGGCGTAACCTGCGCGATCTGCTGTTCGATTTGCACAATGTGATTTTGTTGCTGCGTTTGCTTGCGCAAAGTGGCGCGGTTGTACCAGGCGTCGCTGTCGTCGGGTTTGAGCGCGATGACCTGGTCCAGTGCCGCCTCGGCTTCGCCCAAGCGTCCCAATGCAATCAGTGCCGTGGCATGGTTGTAGATGTAGGCCGCATTGCCGGGTTGCAACAACATCGCGCGCGCATAGTTTCGTTCGGCCTCGGAATGCAGACCCAGACTGGTGAAGTGTTGGGCGATATCCTGCAGCAACGCCGCCGGACCGGCATCGCTGTCGGCAGCAAGACTGCTTAGCTTGGCGATACTGGCAGCGATGTTTCCCTGCTGCTGCAGCAGGTCAATCTGCAGCATGCGCGGTGCAGCCTGTCCTGGCGATAGCAAAGTGGCGCGCTGCGCTGCATCCATCGCTGCGTCCGTATCACCGCGCTGGCGCAGCGCATGGCCGAGCAGCACCCAGCCATGCACGCTGTTCGGCAGGGCGCGCAACAGTGTGTGTGCGGCGTGCTCTGCCGCATCCAGATCGCTGTCCCGCAGCAGACCTTCGATGCGGCGCAGTTGACTGTCTTCGCTTTGCAACTGCACGCTCACTCTGGGGTTGCTCGTGTTCGGTTCAGCTCGATATCAGAAACGATAGCTCAGCGTCAGCCCCAGTGTGCGTGGCAGTGTCACCAATGCTTTGGATCCGTTGCCGAAATAATTCTGCGCTGGAGAAGTGCCCATGTACTGTGGCGTGTAGACACCGGTAATGCCCTCTTCATTTGTTACGTTCTTCAGCCACAGCGACATTTCCCAGGCGTCGACAGCGTAGCTCGCTGAGAGATTGAGCAGACTGAAGCTGTCCAGTGTGTATTTGAACCTCGGACTCAGGCTCAGCGCATTTTCGGTCTCGGACTGGTAGTAGACATCGCCGCGAAAGGTCAGCAGGGCGTTGCCGAGCGCAAAGCCGTAACTGCCGGACGCGTTGAATCGATGCTCTGGCGCTCCCGGCAATTGCGTGCCTTCGCGGCCATAGACGTACGTGCCATCGGCCGCCACCGCATCGGCGTCGAGTTTGGCATCCGTGTAGGTGTATCCCAATCCGTAGCTGAGGCCGGCACCCATACTTCCGGCCAGTTCAAGCTCGATGCCGCGCGTGCTCGCCTTGTCTGCGTTCTGCACTGCAAAGAAACCCCAGTTGGTGGTAGCGCTATTGACCTGCGGGTTCTTCCAATCGACGTAGAACAGGTCGACGTTATAGGTGAGCGAGCCGGAACTGCCCTTGATGCCGATCTCGTGATTCAACACCGAATCGGAATCGTAAGTGGTCCACGCCGAGTCTTCGGCAAACGGGCCAGTGGTCGGCGTGCCATTGGTGCCACCTCGACGATAGCCCTCGGAGATCGTGGCATAGAGCTGATGGTTGGGCGAGAAAAACCAGGAAAGATTGCCCTTGAACAGCGAATCGGTTTCGCGCACATCGCCATGCGAATTGGAGCTGGCAATGATCGAAGAGTACAGGCCCGTAGTCTGTGCGACGTCGGTCACCGCCTCATCGCGGAACAGACGCACGCCACCAGTGAGCTGCAGTGTTTCGGTCGCATACCAGGTCAACTCGCCGTAGGCCGCGGTCTCTGTGAACTGTTCGTCCTGACGATAAAGGTAGTCGCGATCGCTGACCACGGCCGACGCATACGCCGGATAGGCTGCATCCCACCATTGCTTGAATCCACGCAGATAGCTGTCCTGCGTGGCATAGCGTTTCTGGTCCTGATAGTAGGCGCCGACCACATAGTCAAAGCCTTCTCCGCGGTTTGAAATCAGGCGCAGTTCCTGGGAAAAGGCGCGATCGCCATAGCTGCGCACGGCCGCAGCCATCGGTCGAGGATAGTTGTAATAGAACGCGGCCAACCAGCCGTTCTGCGCATAGAAGCCGGTGTTCTCGCTGGTGATATCGCCTTGGTGATTGTAGTCAGAGCTGCTCGACGTGAGCGTTGCGAAGCCAAGATCGATACTCGCTTCCAGGCTGGTCAAGTTCACGTGGCGCGCGGCCGGCTCCAGTTGTACTGATCCGACTTCAAGATCGCCATAGGGATTGCCGAAACCATCGTTTCCGAGGCTGGTGCCACGACGACCGCCGAAGCGATCCGCCTGCGCCATATAACTCAGCGTCAGGTCGAAGGTTTCACTTGGCTGCCACAGCAGCGAGCCGCGACCGTAGGACTGTTCGACGAAGTCGGCGTCCCTCTTGTTCTCATAGCTGGCGGTCGACGCCAGCACACCATCGGGTGCAACGGGAACGCCTTGGGCATCGAGTACATACACATTGCGGTAGTCGGTGGCGCCCGGATAGTCGTTGACCGTAGCGTTGAAGCGCAGCGCCAGCGTGCTGGATACCGGCAGGTTGTAACTCAATGAACCCGAAGAGCCAATGCTGCCCGATTCGCTGACACTGGATCCGCTCAGGCTGATGCGGCCGCTGCGCGCTTCCAGATCAGGCTGACGCAGTATGAAACGGACCGCACCACCCAGCGCGCCAGAACCGTAAAGTGTGCCCTGCGGTCCACGCAGCACTTCCACGCGATCGATATCGGAGAGCAGAAAATTGGCGAACAGCGGCGTCTTATCCACGTAGGTCGCTACCGTCGATGCAGCCGCTACTGCGTAGTCACCGAGTGCAGAGCTGTCGACATTCAGACCGCGGATACGAATGCCGCTGACCACGCTGGAATTGCGCGCGCCGCGATCCACTACGCCGACACCGGGAATGCTGCGCATCAGCTCGGCCGCATCCAGCACATTGTTCTGTTCGATGGCGTCGCCTGAAACCGCACTGATGTTGTAGGGCACCGCAAGAATATCCTGCTCGCGTCCCTGCGCCGTCACGGTAATCTTGTCGAGCTCGGTTGCCTCGTCGTTTTCTTCCGCCACAGCGGCATCTTGTGCCCCGATCTGTGATTGGGCCAGCAGGCCTGCGAGCACCGCCGCGGCAAGCAGGGTGCGGCGAAAGCGTGGCGCGGCGGAGGTCGTATTTGGATTGCGATGCGTGCTCATGATCATGCCCCTTTGATTGGGATAGCCGAATTGGGTTCGGAAAACAACGGATTCATTCGCGCTGCGGTAGCTGCAGGGGTCCCAGCGCCGTAAACGAGTCGGAAGGTGCACAGCCAGCGCCATACGCGGGATAGACCGCGCTGCTGTCGCGAAAACTCTTCAAGGTTTGGCCCAGGCCGTTCCAGCCGCGCTGTCGACAGCGGCGCAGGTAGGCAAAATCGATCTCAACGGCCATTACCTCGCGGCCGCTGCCGGCCTGATAAATCACCTCTCCGCCGGGACCACAGATGGCCGACCTGCCGAAGCCGAGCTCGCCTGCAACATTGACGTCGACGAAGTAGCACTGGTTGGTGGCGGCACTGGCGCGCACGATCGCGATCTCGACATCGCGATCGATGGTGTTGGTCATGGTCGGATGCAAGATCACCTCAGCGCCAAGGCTGCAAAGGGAGCGCGTGGTTTCTGGAAACCACATGTCATAACAGATTGAAATTCCGAATCGACCGACTTCGGGCACATCGAACACCAAGGCTTCGTTGCCGGCGGCGACACCACGTTCATAAGGCGCAAACGGAAACATCTTGCGGTAGCGACCGATTACTTCGCCCTGAGGATTGATGACCGGAGTCGTGTTGAATACCGCTCCGTCACGTTGCTCATACAGCGATCCGGGTAGCAGCCACAGGCCGTGCCGGCGGGCAACTTCGCAGAAAAAATGCTCCGCCGCACCGGGCAGACATTGCGCAAAGGCGGTATTTGCGCCAAAGCTGCACAACTCTCCGGCTACCACCATGCGCACCCACGGAAAGCGCTTGGCCACCGAAGCGATCTCGCCGGCGATGCGCTCGAGATTGTCGCCCGACGTCAACGCCAATTGCACACCGGCGATACCGAATCCGCGTGCCACGAATTTTTCTGGTGTGCCCAAGTCGCGTTCCCTTGCAGTGCGCAGTGCCAGCGACGTTAGCGATCAGCGCAGGGCATATTGAGTGCCAGTTGTTCGGCACCGATGGGGCCAGTTACATGCGCTTCGACCGTGCCAGCGATTTGCGCCCGGGCTGGCGTTGCGCCTCGCGAACCGCACAATATCCCGGACTTCTTAGCATTTTCGACGCTTACCGACAGCCCACGACACGCATCACTTCAAGTTGAAAGGCTGCCTTTTGATTTTGCCGTTGGACGTGCCGGTCGGATAATCACTGCGGTATCTGCCAGCAATCCATCACTTCCATACCAGCGCAGCTGATCGTTCTCGATCACCACCGCATAGCTGGCCACCTCGCCGTACGCCCACTGTGCCCATTGTCGATACCAGCGATCGTCCTCGATCCACCAATGGCCGCGATCGCAGTCCTCTTTGGCGTACCCAGCGGTGCCTACCAGCTCGCCGTTCTTGCGAATCTCCAGCGTGCATGGTTCGCCGTACACGGTGTTGTAGAGCAAAGTTGCACCGGACATCGCCTGACGCAAGGCGCGGCCGCTCAATGCAGCCGATGCCGCGTCTTCGATGCGTCGCGAGCCAGGCGCAAGCTGGCCACGAACCAATCGCGACAGCATGTGCACGCCAGCGCGAATCTGGCCTTCAAGCAGGCTGGTTACGCCCATGCATATCGCTTCGCGGCCCGTACTCAGGCGCGAAGCTTCGAGCAGCACGCCATTGGCGGCGGCGCGCTGCACCAGTTCCCTGCTGTCGATCGTGGCCGGAACGCTGACCCAATAGGCGCTTGCTCCAGGCATGGTCTCGATGCTGACAAACTCGTGCAGATAGTGGTTTAGTGCATCGCGCAATGCGCGCCGTCGGCTTTCCAATACGCGGCCGACACGTGCCAGGGTCGCGGAGTAGTGTCCCAATCCGATGAAGTACGCCCAGGCGCGTTGTGAAATCGGAGAGGGCGCGGTGCCCTGGTTGCGCCGAAGCTGACGAAGTCGTTCGACGAAGGCAGCGTCGGCAACGATTACCCCGGGCGGTTCGCCGCAGGCCACCACTGGCGCAGGACTGCCAACATAGACCACGCGGCGATCGCTATTGAGCGCATACAGTGCTGGCGCGAGTTGATCGCCCTGGCGCGTGCTGGGTAGCATATCCTGCTCCACCAGGATGCCATCCGCCGCCGTCACTGCGGCCAACAGCCGGCGTGGCCATGTCGAATCTGACTGAAGCGATCGACGCATGCTGGTCACCACAACCGCCGCGCTGGGCAAGCGTTCGCTCAGTGTCGGATCGAGCACCGAAACATCCGCCTGGCGTTCGCGCAGGCGCCGCTGCAACTCATTGTCAAAGGGTTCCTCCAGCACCACCGGTACGCCTCGGCGCACCAGGAGCTCGCACACCAGTTGCACCCCGTGGCGTGCCGACATCGCCATCAACAGCTCATCGGGTCCTGCATCGATGCCCCGCACCGGCAAAATCTTGCTGCGCATTTCATCCAACAACATCGGGTCGTCGCTATCGCCAGTGCCGAGGTTCCAGCTTAGTGCTTCGTGCCGCGAACAGGCCAGGCGCATGGCTTCGCGCCATTCTGGCAGCGGCAACAACTCGGGGGTTACGCGACCATCCAGGAACGGGTAGGGGTACTGGTGCCAGTTCTGTGGGCATCGAAAGCCGGTGTCTTCGATATTCGGCGGCAGTCCTGCTGTCAATCTCGACGTTGGACTGTTGTTGCGTGAGCTGGGGGCGATGCGCCCGCTGGACAGATCCGAGGCAACGAAGATTCCGCTGCGCGAGCGACTGACCAAGTGATTCTCTGCCAGTAGGGCATCATAAGCCAGAGAGACCGTATTGCGGCAAACGCCAATGCGATCGGCAAGCTTGCGCGAAGACGGCAAGCGCCGACCCGGTCGAAGTACACCGCGGTGAATCGCGTCAACGAGCTTCTGCCGCAACTGATGCTGAAGACCCAACGCGCTGGTTGTGTCCAGCACGATGTTGAGCTCATCGCGCGAGCGTGTTTCGCGCTTCATGCTGTCGGCTGCTTCATGGGGCCTGATGCAATGCTTGTTCCAGCAGCTGCAAGCCTTCCTGCAGCGTCACGTCGGAGATGGTGAGTGGAAAGAGTAGGCGAATCGCTTCGCCCTGACTGCCGCACCCAAGCAAAATTAGCCCCATTGTATGGGCGCGCTTGACTACGGCCTGGGCAGCGGCTGGATCGACTTCATCGCCGTTGGCGACAGCCAACAGATCGAACGCAATCATCGCGCCGACGCTGCGGATATGGCCTATCGGCCGTAAATCCTTGCGCGCCGAGAATTGGTGCAAGCGCGCGACCACCCGCTGGCCGAGGATGTTGGCGCGCTCCAATAATTTCTCATCGGCTATCACATCGAGTACGGCGATTGCCGCGGCGCATGCCACCGGCGATCCGGCATAGGTGCCACCCAGACCGCCGGGTTCCACCGCATCCATCAACGCTGTACGTCCAATTACGCCGGAGAGCGGAAAACCGCCGCCCAGCGATTTCGCCACCGTGATCATGTCGGGCTCTACGCCGGAATGCTCAATGGCAAACATCTTGCCGGTGCGCGCGAATCCCGATTGGATCTCGTCGGCGATAAGCACGATGCCATGGTGATCGCAGATTTCGCGCAAGCGCGAGAGCAATGCTGCCGGTGCCGGTAGGAAGCCGCCTTCGCCCTGTACCGGTTCGATGATGATCGCAGCCACCGCATCGGCCGCTACATCCGACTTGAAGAGACGCTCCAGCGTCTGCAGGGTGTCGTCAACGCTGATGCCTAAATGCGCTGCCGGGAACGGCAGGTGATAGACCTCGCCCGGCATCGGTCCGAAGCCGCGTTTGTACGGCGCGGTCTTTCCGGTCAACGCCATCGCCATAAAGGTGCGGCCGTGAAAACCGCCTGAGAATGCCACCACGGCAGAACGCTTGGTCGCCGCGCGCGCAATCTTGATCGCGTTCTCAACCGCCTCGGCGCCCGTGGTGAATAGAATCGATTTTACCGGCTGTGTTATCGGAGCAAGAGCATTCAGACGTTCCGCGAGGACGACATAGGGCTCGTACGCCGTAACCTGGAATGCTGTATGCGTATAGCGCTGCAACTGCGCTTGCACTGCCGCCATCACCCGCGGATGCCGATGCCCCACATTCAGCACCGCAATGCCAGCGCAGAAATCGATGAAGCGTTTTCCCTCCACGTCCCAGAGTTCGGCATTGTCCGCGCGCTCCGCGAAAACTTGCATCGCTGTCGCCACGCCACGCGGAACCGCCGCAGCGCGGCGTTGAAGCAAATCTGAATTGCTGCTCATGCCAAGCTCCCAAATGGCGCAAGCGTGCGCCGGATGCGAAGTTGGTTATAGAGCCAGATAATTTGCGCGTATAGTGCCAGTTCGCCTGTGACCGGATGGATTTCCTGGCAACAGGCGCACGGCTGGCCCCTGCGCTCAATGGACTTGGGGAGGCGAAAGTCAGTTGCAGTAGTCGCGTATGCGATCTGCTTCAACCGCTGCCGTGGTCCAGTCGGTGGTGCCGTCGTCCATGAAGGTGTAGTAGACGGTGTCGTTGGGCAGCAACAATACCGAAATTCCGCCGAAACCCGACATGAAGGGAACGTAGCGAGCTGTGCTGCAGCCGATGGCTGTACCAAGATTGCTGGCCCAAAAGCCGTTGTTGTAGCGCAGGTAGGTGTAAGGCGAGGGCAGAGTTTTGCCGGGGTCGCCCGGGCTGCGCTGTAGCGCGGCATCGAGCATGGCGGGGTTAAGCAGCTGGCTGCCGCCGATCTGCCCGTTTTGTTCATCCATGAAGCGCGCGATGCGCGCGATGTCGTCGTGGTGATAGAACAGGCCGTAGGCGGTGAAAGGCTGTGCGGTGGAGTCGTAGCTGCGACGCGTGCTGTTGATCGTGCCGCTCAGATGCAGGCCGTTCCAGACGTCAGGGACAATCAGGTGGGTGTAGAAATCATCTGTACTGTGCCCCGGCTGGCTGCGCAAGAAGGCGTTCATCGCGGTGCCCAGAACGTAGGTATCGGATGAGTGATACACCCACGTGTTGCCCGGCAGGATCTTGTTCGCGTAGCCGGTGCACGCGGTGGTGATGCGACTGGAGTGCGTAGTGCCGACAAAGAAATTGGTCTGTGTGGTGCCGCCTTCGTCGGTCATATAGCCCGCCGAAATGTAGTTGCCGGTGGTCATGTCCAGCGCGTGTTCCATGGTCTCGGTGGACCACTGCGCATTCTGGCATTGCGCAACGTAGGCGCGCAGCAAGCCATTGCGTGCACCGGGATAGAGTTTCTCCAGGCGCATCAGACCGAGCGCACCGACAATCGACTTGGCGGTTGAATAGCTCGGCAACACCATCACATCGCAGTAAGGGTAATTGCCATTTCGGGTGATGCAATCGGAGCGATAATTGCGTCCGTCGATCACGAATCCATACACGCTGCGGTGCGTCGCGCCGCCGATGGCAAAATTTCCGGGAACGACTTCGCTGCCGTCGGCGCGGTTGTAGTCGGCGACCAGTTGGGTGATCGGAAACACCGGCAGACGATTGGCCAGCTCAGTGTTATAGGCGGCAATCAAGGCGCTGGCACCGGGTACCGTGCCCGGTGTGTAGGTGCGGGTTGAGAACAGTCCCCACATATCGAACTTCAGATAGCGACAGGTTTCACTGGCGATCTGGAAAGCGATGCGTGAGGTTGATCCATCGTTCTTGAACAGGAACATCAACACGCCATTGTGCGTGCAATTGCTGTTGCGCTGAGTCAGCGCAAAGGGAATGGCGGCACGCGAGTAGCCGTTGTCGGTGGACTCGTTCCAGACGCGTCCCGGCTCCAGCACGAACTCCCACCAGGAATGCGTGCTTGCACGCGCGCCACGCAGCTCGGGAATGATTGTGTCGCCGCTTTGCACAAATCGAAAGTTGAAATCCGAAGGCAGTGACTGGGCAGTGTTCCACTGCGAGGTAGTGACGTAGGCACTGTTGCGTGTAACCAGAGTGGTCGACGGCGTGCCGTTGAAGCTCAACGTGCCTTGAAACGTATGCGTCGCTGCGGTTGCGCCGCCGTCCGGTGTATACGCACTGAGATTGACCGTGGCGTTGTATGGCCCGTTCATCATGGTGTTGTAGTCGAACAGTGTTCGCGCTGTCGCTGCACTACTGGAAAGCATGATCAGGGCGGTGCACAAAAACATGGGGAAGATGCTGCGCTTCATAAGGAGATCCTCTGTGATCGAGGTGCGTGGGCGCGTCTGAATTGTAGGTGGCGATGCGGACCCGTTGGCCGGTCAATGATCCGGCGGCATGCAGGCGCGCCACGGGATGGACCTTAGTCATCCCGCGCCGCGGGAGGTAGGTCCAGTTTCGCAATGTCGGTGGATCCACGACAAATCAACAAGGGATGTTGCAGCGGTGTAGGCCGCGCTGGGTTCGACGGGTGAGTGCCGATCAACACAAAGCATCGCGGCTTACGCCGCTCCCACATTGGCCATTCCATACGCACATGTCACGCCGCGCGCATTTGCCTTCGATACCGCTCAAGATGCAGATCGGTGCTGCCCATGCGCAGCTCGAAGGCCACCAGGCGTTTGAAATAGTGACTGACGCTGAGCTCGTCGGTCATGCCCATTCCGCCGTGAATTTGCACGGCTTGCTGGCTGACGAAACGCGCGGCCTGGCCGATAAGCACCTTCGCGGCACAGAGCGCAGCGCGGCGCTTGGCGGCGTCTGGATCGGTGCACACCGATGCCGCGAGGTAACACATTGAGCGCGCCTGTTCGACCTGGATCAGCATGTCGGCCATGCGGTGCTGCAATGCCTGAAAGCTTCCTATGGGTACGCCAAACTGTACGCGATTGCGACTGTATTCGATGGTGGCCTTGAGCATACGGTCGAGCGCGCCGAATGCATCGGCGCACAAGGCGGCCAATCCAAAGTCGAGCACGGCTTGCAGCCCGTCGCGGATGTCGACACCGATGCGCGCTGCTCGCGGAACCGACACACGGTCCAGTTCGATATCGGCAGCGCGTTGGCTGTCCACTGTTGCGCAGGCACGCAACGTGATCCCCGCCTGTTCAGACCGAACGGCAAACAACGACAGTGCATCAGCAGACTCGCCACGCACGCGCGCAGTCAGCAAGAAAAGTCCCGCTGCGGGCGCGTGGTAGACCAAGGACTTGCGCCCACTGATGAGCCAGTGGCTGCCGTCACCAACTGCAGTCGTTTGGATTTTCGTCGGATCGAAGCGGCTGCCGGGTTCGTCGTGTGCAAGTACGGCAATCAAGCTGCCGTCAGCGAGCCTGGGTAACCAGTCGCTGCGTTGCTGCTCTGCAGCCAGGGTCGCGATTGTGTGGGTCGCGATCACCGCGCTGGATAGATATGGCTCCAGCAACAGGCCCTCGCCGATCGCGTTGCATACCAGCATGGTTTCAATTGCGCCCGCGCCCATGCCGCCATCGGCTTCAGGAATATTCAGCGCCAGCAGTCCGAGTTCGCCAAGCTGAGCCCACGCGTCGCGCGAGTATCCGCTGGCCGAACTGCGCACGCGTTGTCGCGCTTCGAAGCCGCAGCGCTCCGCAATGAAACGGCGGGTCGAATCCAGCAACATCTGTTGTTCTTCGTTGAAGGTGAAGTCCATATCGGGTTCCGTGTTCGGTGAGTCATACCCATCCTGCTTTCCTACAGTCCGAGAATCATCTGCGCGATAATGTTGCGTTGAATTTCGTTGGAGCCGCCGAAGATGCTGAGTTTGCGCAAATTCAGGTAATCGGCGCTGGCGTTGGACGGCGGTCTGGCCTCACTGACCGCGCCTTCGATCCCGGCGATTCGCGACTCGCTTTCGAAACTGAGTGCAGTTGCGCCGAAGACTTCCAGCTGCAGCTCGGAGATGCGCTGCGCGATTTCGGTGCCGCGAATTTTCAGAATCGAAGCCTCGGGGCCGGGGGCGCGCTTTTCGGCGTCGGCGACGATGACGCGCAGGTTGGTGATTTCCAGCGCCATCAGGTCGATCTCGACTTGCGCGACTTTGGTCGAGAACAACGCATCCTCAAGCAGTGATGTGCCATCCTGAATTACACCCGCAGCATTCTGTTTCAGTTGCAGCAGCGCGCGCTTGGAGGGCCCGATCCCGGCAATGTTGGTGCGCTCGTGGCCGAGCAAAAACTTGGCGCAGGTCCAACCCTCGTTCTCTTCGCCGATGCGGTTCGCCACCGGCACCCGCACGTTGTCGAACCAGATTTCATTGACCTCGTACGTGCCATCGAGCAGTCGTGTTGGACGCACGGCAATGCCTGGCGATTTCATGTCGACCAACACGAACGATATGCCGCGCTGCGGCTTGCCACTGCTGTCGGTGCGTACCAGGCAGAAAATCCAGTCGGCGAACTGGCCGAGCGTGTTCCAGATCTTCTGGCCGTTGAGCACGTAGTGGTCGTCCTCGCGCGCGGCCTGCATTCTTAGCGAGGCCAGGTCCGAACCGGAGCCAGGCTCGGAGTAGCCTTGGCACCACCAGTCGGTACCCGACAGGACGCCGGGTAGAAATTTCTGCTGTTGCGCCGGGGTGCCGTAACGAATCAGAACCGGGCCGATCATCTTGATACCGAATGCGAGCTGTGGCGGCGCATCAGCGAGTGCACACTCGGTCTCAAAAATATACTGCTGCACCTTGCTCCAACCGGTGCCGCCGTATTCAACTGGCCACGCCGGCGCCGCCCAGCCGTGCTGGTGGAGGATGCTCTGCCAGCTCTGCACATCCTCTTTGAATCGTCCTTGATCACCATCGCGCACGCGCTGGCGGATATCCTGTGGCAGCGACTCGGCGAGGAAACGTTGTACCTCATTGCGGAAATTCTGCTGTTCGCTGCTGTAGTTCAGATCCATGTGCGTTCCTGTTTCGATTCGGCCTATGTCGTAAAGTGTTGCGGCGCTTTGCGTCACCCGTGTGGCGACTGGCGGCCGTCAGTCGACGGGTGCAGACGCGCAATCACCCATTGAACGTGCCGCCCGAGCGCGCCAGAGTTTCGAGCAAGGGCGCTGGCTCCCATGCCTGCCCCTGGTAGCCCTGAGCATAGCGACGCATCGCTTGCAAAACTTTGTCCAGACCTATGCTGTCGGCGTAAAACATCGGGCCGCCACGGTGCGCCGGAAAGCCATATCCAGAAAGATAGACGATGTCGATATCCGAAGCTTTGGCGGCGATGCCCTCTTGCAGGAGCCGCGCGCCTTCGTTGACCAACGCGTAGACCATGCGCTCGACGATTTCCTCGTCGGCAATGACACGGCGCGTGAGTCCGATGGATTGGGAATGCCCAACGATCAGCCGCTCGACGAGCGCTGCTGGATGCGCGTTTCGATCGCCAGGCTTGTAGTCGTACCAGCCCGCGTCAGTCTTCTGTCCGAAGCGGCCGAGCTCGCAGATCAGATCGGCAGTCTTCGAGTAGGTCATGCCTGGCTTGTCGGCATAGCGGCGTTTGCGGATGGCCCAGCCAATATCGTTGCCGGCCAGATCGCCCATGCGAAACGGGCCCATGGCAAAGCCGAACTGCTCCATCGCGCGGTCGATCTGTTGCGGCAGCGCGCCCTCGTCGAGCAGAAACCCGGCCTGGCGACTGTACTGCTCGATCATGCGATTGCCGATGAAGCCATCGCAGACGCCTGCCACGACCACGGTCTTGCCGATCAATTTGCCGACCGCGAGCGCGGTTGCGAGCACGTCTTTGGCAGTTTTTGCAGCGCGCACCACTTCGAGCAGCTTCATGACATTGGCCGGGCTGAAAAAATGCATACCGAGCACGTCTTGCGGGCGCGCGGTGAACGCAGCGATGCGATCGACGTCGAGGGTGGAGGTATTGGTGGCGAGAATGGCGCCCGGTTTGGCAACGCTATCGAGTGCACGGAATACCGATTCCTTGACTGCGTAGTTCTCGAACACTGCTTCGATGATCAGTTCGGCATCGGCGAGCGTGGCGTAATCCAATGTTGGCGACAGCAAGCCCATGCGTTGCTCGACCTGCTCACTGCTGATCCGGCCCTTCCTCGCGCTGGCCTCGTAATTGCCACGAATTGTGCTGAGGCCGCGCTCCAGCGCATCGCCTCGGGTCTCCAGAATGGTGACCGGGATCCCAGCGTTGAGAAAGTTCATGCAGATGCCGCCGCCCATGGTGCCGGCGCCGATTACGCCAACTTTGCGAATTGCGCGCGGCTTCACGTCAGCGCCAATGTCCGCGACTTTGCTGGCAGCGCGCTCGCCAAAAAATGCATGGCGCAGTGCCTTGGATTCCGGCGACTGCACCAGTTGGATAAATGCCTCGCGTTCAACCTCCAACCCTTGGTCAAAGGGTTTCAATACGGCGGCCTCTATCGCACCGACGCAGCGCATGGGCGCCGGAAATGGGCCGGCCGCTGCTAGCACACTGGCCCGCGCGCTTTGGAAAAACATGCCAACATTGTCGTGCTCGACGTGCCAGTCGCGCACGCGTGGCAACGGCGTGCCTGAATCGGCTGCCTGTCTGGCGAGCGCGATAGCAGTCGCGATTGGATTGCCCTCGACGACTTGGTCGAACAGGCGCGTCGCCGCGAGTTTTTGCGCAAGTTGCGGCGCGCCGGTAACGATCATGTCAAGCGCGGTTTGCAGCCCGACTGCACGCGGCAGGCGCTGCGTGCCACCAGCACCGGGCAGAATGCCAAGTTTCACTTCAGGCAAACCGATCTGTGCATCGCCGGAGGCAACACGATAGTGCGCGCCCAGTGCAAGCTCAAGTCCGCCGCCCAGCGCCATTCCCTGAATCGCCGCTACGACCGGCTTGGGGCTGAATTCCAGCGCCGCGATCAATGTCGGCAGCGTCGGTTCCTGCATAGCCTGGGGTGTGTTGAACTCGCGAATATCGGCGCCGCCAGAAAACGCGCGTGGACCGCCACTGATGACCACGCCAAGCACCTGCGCATCCGCAAGCGCGCGCTGCATGCCGTCGAACAGTTGCTGCCGTGTCGCCAGTCCCAGCCCGTTGACCGGTGGATTGTCCAGGGTCAGCAGGGCAATGCCGTCTTGCAATTGATAGTGCACACTCATGTCGATCCTCAATGCTGGCGCTGTTTGCTGAGCAGGTGGCCAACGCGACTTCGTCGCGCTGGCTGCGGCCCTGTTTTGGGCTGGATGCAACGGGTAGGACCCGGAAGCGCGTACACACGAACATGTTTCGTTCTACAAAACACTATTTCTAATGATGGAAAATGCTACCGAGCACGGGTTTCGATAACAAGTCGAACTGCCGACCGGATGACGTTTCAGCGCAGCTTGCTCTCTGCACCTGGGAGGCAGGACGCGTGGCACGGCCACTCTGGTGATGACTTGCGTTCGCGTACGGCTGCCCGTAGCATTCCATAAATTACGGAATAATGTTCCGTATATCAAAACATGACGCGCGCCTCACACCATGAAGCGGCGTAGCAACGGGACGAACATGGACTTCGCATACAGCCCGAAAGTCGAAGCGATGCGCGCCGAGCTGCTGGCATTTTTCGATCGCCACATCACGCCCAGCGAGCGCCGATTTTCGGAAGAGATCGCAGCCAATCGCGCCGCTGGCAATGCCTGGTTACCGACGCGCGTAATTGAGGAGTTGAAGCCGGAAGCGCGCCGCGCGGGCATGTGGAATTTGTTCTTGCCGCGCTCCGATCGTGCGCCCGAAGGGCTGAGCAATCTCGAGTACGCTCCGTTGTGCGAAATCATGGGGCGGGTGCTTTGGTCGAGCGAAGTGTTCAACTGCTCGGCGCCCGACACCGGCAACATGGAAACGCTCGAGCGCTACGGCAGCGAGGCGCAGAAAGATCGCTGGCTCGAGCCGTTGCTCGCTGGCGAAATTCGTTCGGCGTTCCTGATGACCGAACCGGCGGTGGCCTCGTCGGACGCAACCAATATCCAGTGCTCGATCCGCCGTGACGGCAACGACTACGTGATCAACGGGCGCAAATGGTTTGCGTCGGGCGCCGGCGATCCGCGTTGCAAGTTGTACGTAGTGATGGGCAAGACCAATCCGGATGCCGCTTCGCATCAGCAGCAATCGATGGTGCTGGTGCCCGCGGATACGCCCGGAATTCGGGTGCTCAGGCCGCTGCCGGTGTTCGGCTACGACGATGCGCCGCATGGCCATATGGAGATCGAAATAAGCGATGCGCGCGTGCCCGCCGACAGTATTCTGCTGGGCGAGGGGCGTGGCTTCGAGATTGCCCAAGGCCGGCTCGGCCCGGGTCGCATCCACCACTGCATGCGCACCATCGGCGTCGCTGAGCGTGCGCTGGAGCTGTTGTGCAAACGTCTGCAGTCGCGCGTCGCCTTCGGCAAACGCATCGGAGAATTCAGTGTCTGGCACGAACGCGTCGCCGATGCGCGCTGCATGATCGAACAGGCGCGGTTGCTTACGCTCAAGGCCGCGTACATGATGGACACGGTTGGCAACAAAGTGGCGCGCAACGAGATCGCCATGATCAAAGTTGTGGCACCCAACATCGCTTGCCAGATTCTTGACTGGGCAATCCAAGCGCATGGCGGTGCCGGCGTCACCGATGATTTTCCACTTGCCGCGGCCTATGCCGGCATCCGCTCGCTGCGACTGGCCGACGGGCCCGACGAGGTGCACCGCACCACCATTGCCAGGCTCGAGCTTGGTCGGCACGCCGACTTGCGCGACGTTTCGAAAAGCTAGCCATGGGCAGCACCAAGCGCAACATGGAGCAGTTCGGGCTTAACGTGGATGTTGACCATCCGCAGTTTGTCACTGCTTTGGCGCGCGGCTTTTCGATTCTGCGTTGCTTCGAGTATGGCGAACAGTATCTAGGCAATCGTGATATCGCCGCGCGCACCGGTCTACCCAAACCCACGGTGTCGCGATTGACATTTACGCTGTCTTCGCTTGGCTATCTCAGCTACTCGCCCTCGTTGGAAAAATATGCGCTGGGTATCGGTGTGCTGGCCTTGGGACACGCCTTCATGAAGGGTAATGGCGTGGTCGACATTGCCCGCCCCTTGATGCGCGAGTTGGCCGAGTACACCCAGTCGGCGGTGATGCTGGCGGTGCCCGATGGCATGCGCATGGTGCTGCTCGAAGTTTGCCAGGGTGATCCGATGTTTCAGATGAAACTTGAAGCCGGTTCACGCGTGCAACATGGGTCCACTGCGTTGGGCCGCGCACATCTGGCTGCATCGCCGCCAGAATCGTTCGAGCGCAATCTCGCTGAGATCGAGCGTGAGTGCGAGCCCGCGCTGTGGAAGAAAGTGCGCGCCGGCATCCTGCGCGCGCGCCATGATTATGAGCAGTACGGATTTTGTTTTTCGCTCGGCGACTGGAATCCGGATGTGTTTGCTATCGGCGTGCCGATGGTCGCCGCCGATCGCAGTCGCATTCTGGCGTTCAATTGCAGCGGGCGCGTGTCGGTGATGAGTCGCGACAAACTCATCCACGATTTCGGACCGAAGCTCGTGGCCTTGCGCAATACGGTCTACGACCGTACAGCAGGCCGATTTTAGCGGGCAGGCTTTAAGGAACCTCTGAACAAGTCCGGAGCCGCGATAGCCCCCTGAGTCAGGGGGCGCAAAACCGCAGGTTTTTGCGGGTTTGGCAAGCAATAAGCAGTGCGGCGAAGACGAAGTGCAGACTTATTCAGACCTTCCCTAACTGGCAATTTTTAATAAGCGAGACGGAGCGGGAGAGGTCATGAAAGCGATTGTCTGTCAGGCCTACGGGCCGCCTTCATCTCTACAGCTGCTCGACATTCCGTCGCCGCAGCCCGGCGCGAATCAGGTGCTGATTCGCACCCACGTCGCCAGTGTCAATTTTCCAGACACGCTGATCATCCAGGGCAAGTATCAGTTCAAGCCAGTGTGTCCGTTCACTCCAGGCGGTGAACTCGCCGGCACCGTGATCGCCGTGGGCACCGAAACCACTCGTTTCAATGCCGGCGATAAAGTCGTGGCGTTGAGTATCGCCGGTGCTTTTGCCGAAGAAGTGGTCGTCGATGCGCAACTGGTCGCGGCTTTGCCGGCCGGGTTGAGCGACGCGGACTTTGAGATCGCCGGCAGCATGACGATGACCTACGGCACTTCGCTGCACGCATTGAAGGATCGTGCTCATGCGCAGCCCGGAGAAACCCTGTTGGTGCTCGGTGCTGCAGGCGGTGTGGGGCTGGCCGCAGTCGAGATTGGAAAGCTGATGGGCCTGCGCGTGATCGCCGCCGCGTCCTCGTCGGAAAAGCTTGCTGGCGCCCGCGCGCACGGTGCCGATGAGCTGATCGACTACCGCAGGCAGGACCTGCGCGAAAGCATCAAGTCGATCACCGCGGGCCGTGGCGTGGATGTGGTTTACGATCCGGTCGGCGGCAGCTACACCGAGCCTGCGCTACGCAGTGTCGGTTGGCGCGGTCGTCATCTCGTGGTTGGATTCGCTGCCGGGGATATTCCGCAGATCCCGATCAATCTGATGTTGCTCAAGGGCAGCGCGCTGCTGGGCGTGTTCTGGGGTGAGTTTGTGCGTCGCGAACCCGTACTGCACGCGGCCAACATGCGTCAACTGTTTAACTGGCTTCAGCAAGGCAAAATCCATCCGTTGATTTCCGCGCGTTATGCGCTGGCCGATGCCCCACGCGCCTTGGAGGCACTGCAAGCGCGGCAAGTTGTGGGCGAGGTGGTGGTCGTACCGCGGATGCATTCGGTCTAGCGCCCGCCGCGGGGTTGCCCTGGCCGCGACCGATATGTTGGCGCCCGCACCCGCTCTGTGCTGCTCCCGGAGCGCGACTCGAGACCCGCTCACCGCGCTATATTCCCCGGCGCCTCGGGGGAGCATGCATGGTCTTCAACTCGCTTACATTTGTTGCGTTTTTTGCATTGGTGCTGGCTTTGCACGCGCTGCCACTGGCCTGGAAGACCAAGAAGATCAACCTTCTGATCGCCAGTTACGTCTTCTATGCCGCCTGGAATCCACCGTTTGTGATCCTGTTGTGGGTATCGACGGTGGTCGACTGGTACGCCGCGCAGAAGCTGGTGCAATCGGAAAAACCCGCGGCGCGGCGCGCCTGGATGCTGCTTTCGGTCGTGGTCAATCTGGGCATGCTGGCTTACTTCAAGTACGGCGATTTTCTGTTGCAAAACTTTACTGTCCTGATGCAAAGCGTGGGCATCGACTACACGGCCCCTGCATGGAGCATCGTGTTGCCTGTCGGTATTTCGTTCTATACGTTTGCGACACTGTCCTACACGTTGGACATTTACCTGCGGCGCGCGGCGCCAGCGCGAAATTTTCTCGACTACGCCTTGTTCGTTACATTTTTCCCGCATCTGGTGGCTGGTCCGATCATGCGACCCACCGAACTGGTGCCGCAGTTCGCCGAACCGCGCCGCGCTAGTGCCGATCAACTGCGCTTTGGGCTGGCGCTGATGACGCTGGGCCTGTTCCAGAAAGTGGTGCTGGCAGATGGATTTTTGGCGAAGCCTGCCGAGATGGTGTTCGATGGCAGCATGATTCCGGGCGTACTGGACGCGTGGATCGCAACGTTGGCGTTCAGTGGCCAGATCTTCTGCGACTTTGCCGGCTACTCGACCACGGCGATCGGCGCGGCCATGTGTCTGGGATTCGCCATGCCGGACAATTTTCGCTTTCCCTACGCAGCCATAGGATTTTCTGATTTCTGGCGTCGTTGGCACATCACCTTGTCGGCCTGGCTGCGCGACTATCTATACATCCCTTTAGGTGGCAATCGATTCGGCGCTGTGCGCACTTACCTGGCCTTGATGACGACCATGTTGCTCGGTGGTCTATGGCACGGCGCGAGCTGGACCTTCGTCGTCTGGGGTGGGCTGCACGGCGTTTACCTGGCGGTCGAGCGCATGCTGCGCAATCGCTTCAGGGAATACCGACCGGGCGCGTTCGTGTTGGTTTTGCTCGGCTTGCTTACCTATGCGCTGATCAATATCACCTGGGTGTTTTTCCGGGCGAGGAGTTTCGACAAAGCCTGGTTGATGTTGCGCGGCATGTTTGGTGCGAATGCCGATGCGGCGCCGATCCTGCCCAACGTGCATGTGATTGCGGTCAGCGTGATCATAGGGATGATTGTGTGCACGCACTGGGTGATGCGCGAGCGCACGCTGGAATCGACGGTTGCCCGCGTGCCGTCATGGTTGTTGTCGATCGTCTGGGGCCTGATGGCGTTCGCCATCGTCATCGCTCAAGGAGCAGGCAATGCCTTCATCTACTTCCAGTTCTGAGCGGGCAAGTTCTCCGCCGTCTATTGCCCAACCTGCGCAAGTCGAATCACAGCGGCACGGCGCGTCCGCCGCGCCGGGTTTGCGTCTGACCGCTTCGGATCGACCCGGCGTAGCGCAACCGGTGCCCGAGCGCGACATTCCGGCGCGCCCATGGGGTGGAATCGCGTTGGGCGCGTTGCTGCTTGCACTGCTATTGCTCGGTGTATGGGAATCGCATTGGCGCGCCTTTGGTTCAGTGCCGGGTTATCGCAACAGCGATGGCCACTGGGCCGAACAGCGTCGTCGCATCGATAGCGGCGAAGGTGGCAAGACCGTGATCATCGGCTCATCGCGCGTGCTGTTTAATGTGCAGTTGCCGGTATGGCAGCGGATTACCGGCACGGCGCCGATCCAGTTGGCGCTGGAGGGCACGTCACCCACGTCATTTCTGGAAGATCTGGCCAACGATCCCGATTTCCACGGTCGCCTGCTGATTGGCGTGACGCCGGCACTGTTTTTCAGCGGTCGCGAAGTGCGTGGTGATGTGATTCCCTATTATCGCAATCAAGGTCCGTCGCAACGCAGCGGCCACTGGTTGTCGCAACGCTTGCTCGAACCCTTTTTCGCATTCGACGATCCTGATTTTGCACTTGCCGCAGTAGTCGAACGGCAAGCGTGGCCGCCACGCCCAGGATTGCGGGAGTTTCCTCCGGTGCGTAAGTTGTCCGTTCAGGGGGCACAAAGAAATACCCGCATGTGGCAGAAGGTTGAAACCGACCCGGGCTACCAGGCGATGGTGCAAAACGTTTGGATGTCGCGACTGGCACGGCCGCCTCCGCATATGGATACGCCTGCCAAAATGCAGGTGATGGCCGACGCGCAGATCGCGCGGGCGGTAGTCGCCGTGGCAAAGTTGCGCGCACGGGGCATCGCCGTACTGTTCATTCGTGCGCCCAGCATTGGCCCGCTGAATCAGGCCGAGGAGCGCGATCTACCGCGCGCTTTGACCTGGGATTTGCTGTTGCAACGAACCGGCGCGCGCGGCATTCACTTCATGGACTACACCGAGTTGCAGGGGTTTACCCAACCCGAGTGGTCGCATCTCTCTGCCGAAGAAGCGGATCGATTCACCGCCGCTTTGGTGCCCATCGCCGAGCGCGAATTTGCCGCGCAGGAGAACTAGTCGCACCTCGTCGCAACTCGGAGTCGAGGTGCGCCGCTACACGAACAGTGCTTCGGGTTGGCTCATCAGATTGCCGCTGCCGGAACGAATCGCCGCCGCATGCGCATACGCACGCGGCACGATGCGCTGAAAATAGAAGCGCGCGTTGGCAAGCTTGGCATCACGAAACTCTGCGGGTTGATTTGCCGCTGCTGCCAACAGCTTGACGCTGTAGTAGGCGTACGCGGTGTAGGTCGAATAGAAAAGATAATCGTGCGCGGCAGCACCCGTTTCATCGGGATTTGACTGCGCCGCTTTGCCTACGCCCAGCGTCAATTCCATCCATTCCTGGGTAAGGCGCGCCAGCGGTTCGATGAACTCGGCCAGCGAAGCGTCGCTGGCTTTCTCCGCGCAAAACGCACCGATCTCAGCGCCGAACAGTTTCAGCCCGGCGCCCTGCAACTGCAGCACCTTGCGCCCAATCAAGTCCATCGCCTGGATACCTGTGGTGCCCTCGTAAACGGTGGTGATGCGTGCGTCGCGCGAGAATTGTTCCATGCCCCATTCGCTGATGTAGCCGTGGCCGCCGAATATCTGCTGCGCGTGATAGCAGCATTCGTTGGCAAATTCGGTGAGGCTGGCCTTGACGATGGGGGTGAGAAATCCGAGCAGATCGTCGGCCTGTTTGCGCGCGGCCGGATCCTTGGCGCGCGCTGCCTCATCGACCAGCAATACGGCGCGATAGGCCAGCGCACGTCCCGGTTCGATCAGCGCCTTTTGCGTAAACAGCATGCGCCTGATGTCCGGATGCACTGTCAGCGGATCGGCAGGTTTGTCCGGGCGCTTGGGGCCAGTCAATGCGCGCCCCTGCAAGCGATCGCGCGCATAGGCCAGCGAATTCTGCCAGGCGCGCTCCATCAGTCCCAGGCCTTGCAGCCCGACCGCCAGACGCGCACTGTTCATCATCAGGAACATTGCAGCCAGGCCCTTGTTCGGCTCGCCAATCAGATAGCCTTCGGCACCGTCAAAGTTCATTACGCAGGTGGCCGAACCCCTGATGCCCATCTTGTGCTCGATCGAACCACAGCCCAGCGCATTGCGTTCGCCCATTACGCCGTCACGACCGACCTTGATCTTGGGCACGATGAACAGTGAGATACCGCGCACGCCCGGCGGCGCATCGGGAAGGCGCGCCAGCACCAGATGCACGATGTTCTCGGTCATATCGTGCTCGCCAGCGGTGATGAAAATCTTGGTGCCGTTGATGCGATGCGTGCCATCGGCATTGGGCTCGGCCTTGGTCTTCAACAGTCCCAGGTCCGATCCGCAATGCGGTTCGGTCAGACACATGGTGCCGGTCCAGCGGCCCTCGACGATGGGCCTGAGAAAGGCTTCTTGTTGCCAGGCTGCGCCCACGTGCTTCAATGATTCGGTAGCCCCGTGCGATAGCAGCGGATACGTGCCCCAGCTCAGATTGGCCGCGTCGATCATCTCCTTGAACACGGCGCCGACTACTTCCGGAAGATTTTGTCCGCCGAATTCCGTGGGCGCGGTCAGTCCGTTCCAGCCGCCGGCGACGAATTGTACGTAGGCTTCCTTGAAGCCCTTGGGCGAGTGCACCTCGCCATTCTCCCAACGGCAACCTTCCTCGTCGCCGGTTTTATTCAGCGGTGCGAGTACCTGCTCGGTGAAACGCGCGCCCTCGTCGAGTACAGCGTCGATCAGATCGCGCGTAGCTTCGTCGAAGCCATCGAGACTGGCAAACACCTTTTCGGCTTCGAGCACATCAAACAATACAAAACGCATTTCGCGAAGCGGTGCGGTGTAGCGGCTCATACTCGATCTCCGTAACCAACGTTGGGGTCGGGATGGAACGTACTTGTTGTAAGTCGGCTTCCGCGCAGGGTGGCTGCAACCCGCCACTTATCGCGTTGCAAAATGGTGCGTTGCACCCACCTTTAAGAAAGTTCTGAATAAGTCACCACTTCGTCTTCGCCACACTGCTTATTGCTTGCCAAACCCCCGCTCTCAACAGCAGAGCTGGTCGCCCTCAACAGCGGGGCTGGTCAACCTGCGGTTTTTCGCCCCCTGCCTCAGGGGGCTAGCGCGGCTCCGGACTTGTTCAGAGGTTCCTTAGTCTGAATTGGCCTACTTGGTGAATTCAGCGGAACTCGCCGGGCTTGCCCGGTACTGGATTGAGCCGGCCGTCGTATTCCACCGAATCAGTGCGTCGCGGTTCGGTGCTTTGCACTTCCCCGCGCAGCCGATAGGTAATCCCGGCTTCCAATGCGCGCTCGAAAGCCGCCGCGATCTCGTCGTTGGGTTGGAAGTTATACGCCACCACTTCCGCCGAATGCGGCGGCACGTCGAGGCTGGTATCCATGTCGATACGCGTCGCATCGCGACTCGCAAGCTGCAGATCCAGCGTTACGTGTCCATATTGCATGGGCACATCGCTGTGATTCTGCACACGCAGCTCCAGCACGATATGCCGTCCCGACTGCAGCTCCAGCTTCTGTATCGACACCTGCGGCGGATTGACACGCTTGATCTCACGCGAGCCGCAGGCGGCGAACAGTGTCGAGATAAAGCAGACGGCGAGGATCGGTGCGAATTGGCGAAGACGCGTAAGTTTGTTCATGGCGATTGACCTGTAAGCGGTGGGGCAGGGCGTAAGTCTAATAGACCACATCATGAACGTCGGAGTTTATCGGATCGAATTCGCGACCAAGCGCATTGACACGGGGCGGGGTAAGCACAGTGACAGTGGCCTGCTGTAGGAGCGCACCTGGGCGCGATTCGTTTCGAGTTCGGCAACGATGGTCGCGGCCGGGTCCGCTCCTACGGTAGGGGTGCGCTGCGCCACGGCAGCTTGCGGTAGGTTGTGAGGGGCTGGCACCATGCGGGTATGAAAAACCTGGTCGTGTTGTTGCTCGGTGCCGTGCTGTTTCCGGCGGCAGCGTTGGCATGGGGCCCGCACAGCCATGAAGTGGTGGCGGAAATCGCGGCGCGGCATCTGCAGCCGGCGGCGCGTCTTGAGGTTGAGCGTCTGCTTGGGGATCGCGCTGATCTGGCGATGCGCGAGATGTCGACTTGGGCGGATCGAGTCCGTGAACAGCCCAAGTACCGCGATACAGCGCCGCTGCACTATGTCAATTTTCCGCGCGGCGTTTGCCGCTATGACCCTCGCCGGTACTGCCGCGACGGTAGTTGCGTGGTCGGCGCGATCGGGAAATATGTGGCGCGTCTGGCGGACGCCGGTGCCAGCAAGGAAGATCGTGCCGAAGCGCTTGCCTTTGTCATTCACTTTGTCAGCGATATCCACCAGCCGCTGCATGCGGCTTGGCGCGATGATCGTGGTGGCAACGATGTGCAGATACGCATCGGCCGCAAGGGCAGCAATCTGCATGCATTGTGGGACGATGCGCTGGCGCGTCGTGCCGGACTGCGCGTGCGCGAACACGCCAACAAGTTGTTGGCGACGCCATTGGCTACTGAACGAATACTGGCGTGGAGCGATGCCGCGCCCATGGCGTGGGCAGAAGAGTCGTGCGCTGTGGTGACCGATGGCCTTTATCCAGAGATGTTGGACATCAGCAATGCCTATCTGGAGCGTATGTTGCCGGTGGCGGAAGAGCGCATCGAATTGGCTGGACAGCGCCTTGCCGCGTTGCTGAACGCGGTGCTCAAGTAACGCACAACCGGTCATTGCCCAGCATCGTCACGACCGCGAGTTCCGTCAGTTGATCGATCAGCTGCTCGACTTCAACGTTTTGATTTCAGCGCGGTGTCGATTGCAACGGCCAGTTCGGCGCGCCGTGCCGCAGAAAGGTGCTGATCCGATTTCACCAGGCGGCGCGCCTGCTTCCACAATTTCGCAGCGTCCACGCCGCTTGATTGCGCATACGCAGCGCGATGAACAGCTGCAGCAAGACTATTCGGCTGGCTGACTTGCCAGGCGTCAAGAAGGACGGGTACCTGCTCAAGCTTGCCGGTGCTGTGTATCTGCGCGATTGCGGTGTCCCACCAGGACGCCGGCAGCAACGGATGAATGACTGTGGGCAGTGACTGCAGCAACGCTGCGACACCGCCAGCCTGCAGCAGCTCGACGATCTGAGCGGGCCCGGGCGGTGGAGCGTGGACTGCCGGTAGTTGTTCTTCCAGCATATTCAGTGGCCGGCGCCGTTTTTCATCGAACGGCAACAGACGCAATGGTGCCAAATGAATGGGTACATCGAACGCGTCGGCAAAAAAACTTGCCAATTTTGCGCGCAGCTCGCGTTGCGCCAGAACCTGGACCAAGGGCGGCACTTTACGGCCAACCACATATTGCGTCACACAGGCTTCCGGCAGGCCGAACTCCAGATGTGCGTCGTCTATGTCGCTGAAGTAGACGCGAGTGGTTGCGGAAAACGGGGATTGCAGGGGATGCGACTGCAGCTTCACCGGGCTCGTCTCGCCCGCGACGATATGCAGCGTTGGCACGGTTATTTCCGATGGATCAAGCCAGCGCGTCTCCTTACGATTGCGCTGGGGATCGAGTGCCGTCCAATTTCCGACCAAGGCCAGTCCGGCAGATTGTGGGTAAATCCCACTCAGGCGCGCGGCCAGTGGCGCGTTCTCCCGAAAACCGATAAATCCGAGTTGGCGCAGGCTGACCTGAAACTTGCTGCGGGTGGCTTCCAGTGCTTGACGTGCCATGTGCACACGTTTGTCCTGCGTCGGCCTACTACCGACCAGTGGCGGCGACGAGACCACGATGAATCCGTGCGATGCCAATTCATCACCGAAGCTTGGGTCACCATCGAGCCAAAGTACCGGCCAGTTCTTTGCGAGCGGAGTCGATTCGCGCGGCGCCAGCATGGTGGCCGCCATCAAATGGTCAAACAGGATCCACGGCAGGCCGCGGTCTTTCATACCCTTGACGAAAGTTTTCATACGCTCGCTCTGTTCCGGGTCTGGTTCGTCGCGCGTCAGCGGGCGTGACTGCATGGCCTCGAACAGATAGTCGGAATACACATACGAAGCGGCCACCGAATCCTTGACCGGATCGGCTGGATACCACCACTGCACGAGCCCCGGCCCACTCTCCGCAGTCCCGCTGGACCACTGCGTTGCGTGGCCCACTCCATACTGACCGATCGGCAGATATGTACTGAACGGGCACACCACCGCCCAACTGCTCAGCGGCAAACCGAGCGTCAGTAGCAAAACAACCAGACACATCACGCATCGCCGCATTCGCGCGGTGACGGACGCGACTGTCGGGCGTTGGGTACCTGGGGCAGTGCGCGGCGCTGTCAACATCGGTAAGCCTTGGTAATGGCTGCACATTGTCGCACGTCTACCGCACAGACCCGTCTGTACCTGACCTGAGACGCTTCCCCTGCATGGCCGGCAATTGACTTGAGTCAACACGCCCGAGCACGGAATTGGGAACACTGCGTTGCGGGACTTTCGGAGGCGTCATGGCAAAGGCAGAGGGCTTCTATAACGACAAGGTGGTGCGGCAATTTGCCGTCATGACCGTGGTTTGGGGCATCGTGGGCATGTTGGTCGGAGTGATTATCGCGGCTCAGCTGTATTGGCCCGCGCTGAACTTCGACATCCCCTGGCTGAGTTATGGTCGACTGCGACCGTTGCACACCAACGCGGTGATTTTTGCCTTCGGCGGTTGCGGCCTGTTTGCCACCAGTTATTACATCGTGCAGCGCACCTGCCACGCCCGCCTGTTTTCCGATCGACTTGCTGCTTTCACCTTCTGGGGCTGGAACCTGGTCATCGTGCTGGCCGCAATCACATTGCCGCTGGGCATGACCCAGGGCAAGGAGTACGCCGAACTGGAATGGCCGATCGATCTATTGATCACCGCGGTATGGGTGGCCTACGCGGTGGTCTTCTTCGGCACCATCGTCAAGCGCAAGATGCCACACATCTTCGTCGCCAACTGGTTTTTCGGCGCCTACATCATCACCGTTGCCTTTCTGCACATCTTCAACAGCCTGGCGATGCCGGTAACGTTGGGCAAGTCGTATAGCGCCTACACCGGTGCAGTCGATGCCATGGTGCAGTGGTGGTATGGACACAACGCCGTCGGCTTTTTTCTGACCACTGCTTTTCTTGGCATGATGTACTACTTCGTGCCCAAGCAGGCCGAGCGTCCGATCTATTCCTATCGCCTGTCTGTGGTGCACTTCTGGGCGCTGATTTCGATCTACATGTGGGCTGGGCCGCACCATCTGCACTACACCGCATTGCCCGATTGGGCGCAGTCACTCGGCGTCGTGTTCTCGATCATCCTGCTGGCACCCTCATGGGGCGGCATGATCAACGGCATGATGACGATGAACGGCGCCTGGGACAAACTGCGCACCGATCCGATCCTCAAGTTCATGATCGTTTCGTTGTCGTTCTACGGCATGAGCACGTTCGAAGGGCCGATGATGTCGATCAAAACGGTCAACGCGCTGTCGCACTACACCGACTGGACCGTCGGACATGTGCACTCGGGGGCGCTCGGCTGGGTAGCGATGATCACCGTAGGCTGCATCTACAGTCTGCTGCCACGCGTGCTGAACTTGAAGTCGATGTATTCGACGCGGCTGATTGAGTCGCACTTCTGGGCGCATACAGCGGGCGTCGTCCTGTACATCGTCGCGATGTGGATCGCGGGCGTGATGCAGGGCCTGATGTGGCGTGCGACCAACGACGACGGCGAGATGACCTACACCTTTGTTGAATCGCTCAAAGCCACCTATCCGTATTACCTGGTCCGCGTTGGCGGCGGCGTGCTGGTGCTGAGCGGCATGTTCATGATGGCTTGGAATGTCTACAAGACGTTTGGTATGGCGCGCGATGTGCAGCCGGTGCCGATTCCTTCAACCGCCCTCGCACATGCATGATACGGAGCCGATGCCATGAATCACGAGAAAGTTGAAAAGAACATTGGCCTTATGGGCGTGCTGATCGCATTGGTGATCGCCGTGGGCGGCCTGGTCGAGATCGTCCCGCTGATGTATCAGGCGCAGGTCGTCAAACCGCTACCCGGTGTGGTGCCCTATCCGGCGCTGCAACTGGCAGGGCGCGACGTGTATGTGCGCGAGGGTTGCTACAACTGTCACTCGCAGATGATTCGCACGCTACGATTCGAAACCGCGCGCTATGGGCACTATTCGCTCGCCGGCGAGTCGGTGTACGACCGTCCGTTCCAGTGGGGCAGTAAACGCACCGGCCCTGATTTGGCGCGTGTCGGCGGACGCTATAGCGACGATTGGCAGCGCGTGCATCTGATCGACCCGCGCGTGGTTGTGCCCGAATCCAATATGCCGGGATTCCCTTGGCTGGTTGAGGCTCTGGTCGATGGCGAGCTGGTCGCAAAAAAGATGCGACGCCTGCGCATGCTTGGCGATCCGTATAGCGATGCCGACATCCAGGGCGCGTCCGCGGCGGTCAGCGGCAAGTCCGAGCTCGATGCGCTGGTCGCCTATCTGCAGGCGCTCGGCAAGTTTGGCCCGAAACTGGATTCGCGCGGCGCAACAGCCAAGGCATCGCAGCCATGAGCAACGGATGGATTTCGGGCGTGGCCACGGCGCTGCTGCTGATTTGTTTTCTGGGCATCGTCGTCTGGGCCTGGAGCAGTCGTCGCAAGAACGAATTCGAGCAGGCGGCACGATTGCCGCTCGATGCGGATGACGTTGCGAAAGATCGGGAGGTGCCGTTGTGAGCTCCGCATGGTCGATCTACATCGTGGTTTTCTCGCTGGTCAACGTCGCCGCATGCCTGTGGCTGCTGTGGTGGACCTCCCGACGACGCGGTGCAGATGCACAGGGATCCTCAAGTCAGACCACGGGTCACGACTGGGATGGGATCAGGGAATTCAACACGCCGCTGCCGAAGTGGTGGTTGAACCTGTTCTATCTCACTATCGGATTTGCCTTCGTCTATCTTGCGCTGTATCCAGGGTTGGGTAGTTTCGCAGGCACCCAGGGTTGGTCCTCGGTAGCGCAGCATGACGCCGACGCCGCCGCTGCAGATGCCAGCATTCGACCGCTGTATGAGGCGTTTGCCGACAAGCCGTTCGAGGCTTTGCTACACGACCCGCAGGCGCAACGCCTGGGTCGGTCGGTATTTGCCCACAACTGCACCACCTGCCATGGCTCGGATGCGCAGGGCGCCAAAGGATTTCCCAATCTGGCCGACCAGGATTGGCTTTGGGGCGGGACACCGGAAATCGTGCTCACTACTATTCTCGACGGACGTCAGGCAGTGATGCCCGCGATGGAGGCAGTGATCGGTGCGGGCTCGGTGCCGGCCGTCACCGTCTATGTGCAAAGCCTTTCCGGTATGGCCGCAGATCCACAGTTGGCGGCGAAGGGCGAACCGCACTACAAGATGATCTGTGCGGCATGTCATGGCACTGACGGCAAGGGCAATCTGGCCTTGGGCGCACCCAATCTGACCGACGACGTGTGGTTGTACGGCGCAGATTTCGACAGCATTGCGCAGAGCATCCGCAGCGGTCGCAATGGCATGATGCCGGCGCATCGCGACATCATCGGTGAAGACAAGGCGCGCGTGGTTGCGGCCTGGGTGATTGCGCAGAGCCAGCGCGCGGCAGCTGAACATGGCAGCAAGTAGGCCGCGATGAACCAGCAGCCAGAGTCGGGCGAAATCAACTCGGTGGCGCACGATTGCACTGACTCTGCGCCGCGCACGATGGTGCAATTCATTGGCGCGATCCTGTGGCCTTCGTTCTTCGCCGCCGGGGTGGCGACGATGGTGCTGTTTGCCTTCGTCGATCCGCTGGCGCTGGCCGAAATCAGCTTCCCGCGATGGCGTATTTCTCGCGAACTCGGGTACAGCGTCGGATTTTTCATGTTCTGGCTGTGCACGGCATCGAGCAGCCTGTTCACCTGGATCTTGTTGCGCCCTCCCAGCCGATTCAACGTACCGATCGAACGCGATTGATGAGCAGGCTGATTCCAATACAGATTGTCGGTGACGGCGCGATGTATGCGAGCGCGGCGAAAATCCATCCGCGTGAAACCGACGGACGCCTGCAGCGGCTGCGCATTTTTGCCGTGTTCTGGTTGCTCGGCATGTTTTATGTTTTCCCCTGGCTGCGCTGGGGAGAGCGGCAGATGGTGCTGTTCGATTTGCCTGCTCGAAAATTTTACGTGTTCGGGCTTTCCTTCTGGCCGCAGGACTTTGTTTACCTCTCCATGCTGCTGATGATCGCTGCGTTCGCGTTGTTTTTCTTCACGGCGCTGGCCGGGCGATTGTGGTGCGGCTACGCTTGCCCGCAGACGGTATGGACCGAAGTGTTCCTGTGGATAGAACGTTGGACCGAGGGCACGCGTAACCAACGCATCAAGCTGGATGCCGCGCCATGGACGCGCAACAAGTTTCTACGCAAGGGCGCCAAGCAGTTGCTTTGGGTCGGACTCGCGCTGTGGACTGGATTCACCTTTGTCGGCTTCTTCACGCCGATCCGTGAATTGGCGGTTGAAGTGGTCAACCTGCAGCTGGGCAGTTGGGAGATTTTCTGGATACTGTTCTATGGCTTGGCAACCTATGGCAATGCCGGCTACCTGCGCGAACAGGTATGCAAATACATGTGCCCCTATGCGCGCTTCCAGGGCGCCATGTTCGATCGAGATACCCTGATCATCGCCTACGACGAAAAGCGCGGCGAACCGCGTGGCGCCCGCCGCAAAGGGGTGCCCAGTTCCACGGCACAATCGCCTGCAGGCGCGACCGAAAGTGCGGCAGCGTCGATCGCGGCCAGGTCCGCTCCTGCAATTGGAGCGCACCTGACTCCTTTGAGCCATATCACGAAGGATGCGTTGGCCCCCTTGAGTCAAGGGGGCGGTGGGGGATTTGGTGGTACGTCGAGTGAGGACGCCAGCCCGAAGCCGCAAATTGTGCAATCGCCTGCAGGCGCGACCGAAAGTGCGGCAGCGTCGATCGCGGCCAGGTCCGCTCCTGCAATTGGAGCGCACCTGACTCCTTTGAGCCATATAGCGAAGGATGCCTTGGCCCCCTTGAGTCAAGGGGGCGGTGGGGGATTTGGTGGTACGTCGAGTGAGGGCGCCAGCCCGAAGCCGCAAATTGTGCAATCAACGCAGTCGCTAGGCGACTGCGTTGATTGCACAATTTGCGTCCAGGTCTGCCCCACCGGAATCGATATCCGCAACGGCTTGCAATACGAATGTATCGCCTGCGGTGCCTGCGCTGATGCCTGCGATGTGGTCATGGATAAAGTCGGTTATCCGCGTGGATTGATCCGTTACTCGTCGCTCAACGCAATCAATGACCAGCCCAGTCGTGTGCTGCGCCCGCGAATCCTGATCTACGCCGCGATACTGCTGCTGCTGGTCACAGCATTTACCTGGTCGGTGTTCAACCGCATACCGCTCATCGTGGACGTACTGCGCGATCGCAATGCCCTGTACCGCGCCGTCGCCGATGGCAGCATCGAGAACAGCTACACGCTCAAGGTGATGAACAAGGATCAGCGTGCACATCGCTATTTTATCTCGGTGCAATCGGATCTCCCGCTCAGCGTGGTATCCGGAGAGCAGAGCTTTGACGTAGCCGCCGAAGAGGTCGTCGAGATTCCGCTGACGCTGCGTGCCGCGCCCGACTCGGTCAAGGGAGTCAATGAAATCGTGATTACTGTGCAGAGCGACAGTGCTGCCGATGTGGTGTACAGCCAGGAGACCCGATTCTTTGGTCCAATTTGATGGATAACCACACTGCCGCCACCAACCACACTCTGCCCTGGTATCGCGCACCGGTGCTATGGCTGGCGGTCGCCTTACCGGCGCTCACTGTGGTGGCGGGGGTGGTGACCTATATCATCGCGGCGGACGGCTTCAACGATGCCGAGCCCGATGCGGTGCGCCGGGTAGCACAGGTGCAGATTTCGGACCTGCATCAGGACGAAACTGCCGCGCGCCTCGGATTGAGCGCACATGCTGCGATCGACCCGGTGAGTGGGCGCGTTCGACTAAGCATGAACGCGATTGGCACCGACGCGAACCTGCAATTGATTCTCACGCACAAGTCCCAGGCGCGACGCGATCAAGTGGTTCGGCTCACGGCCAGTTCGGGCGGCGATTGGATTGGCGTGTTGCCGAGCGATCATGGCGGCGCTTTCAACGTTTCGTTGGTGCCAGCCAGCGCGCTCTGGCGGCTGGTCGGCAGTCTCGAGCCGAACGCCGAGCGATTGCTGCTCCTGCCGGCGTTGGGGCGTGGCCATGAATGAGTCTTCGTTGCGCTGCTATCACTGCGGCGATCACCTGCTCGAGCGCGGCAACGAGCACGCCAAAATCGCCGGGGTGGATCGCGGCTTCTGCTGCACCGGCTGTGTCGCCGCCGCTCAGTGGCTGCACGATGGCGGACTCGGCGACTTTTATCGATTGCGCAGTGCAAATTCGGCGCGTGTTGTTGAAGTTGATGACTACGCAGCCTGGGACAGTCCTGCGTTCCACGGCCTGTACGTGCGCGAGCACACGACAGCTGACGACTCAATCGCGCTAAGCGAGATCGATGTATCGCTCGATGGGCTGCGTTGCGCGGCCTGCGCCTGGCTGATACCCAAAGTGGGAGAAGCCATGGCGGGCGTGCGCTCGATCGCGTTGAACGCCGCGACCGGACGCTCGCGTCTGGTCTGGGACCGGCGCCAGGTAAGCCTGTCCGCAATCGTCTCGCGACTGGCACAATTGGGATATCGAGCGCGCGTTGCCGAGCAGGGCAGTGACCGGCAACGTAAGCAGCGGCGCAGCGCGCTCAAGCGTATTGCCCTCGCGGGTATCGCCGCGATGCAGGCGATGATGATGAGTGAAGCGTTGTACTTCGGTGGCAGCGAACTGGATCTGGGCACGCGTGATTTTCTGCGCTGGATGACGATGATCCTGGCGACACCGGTAGTGCTGTGGTCGGCGGCTGGATTTTTCCGCGGCGCGCTGCTCGAACTGAAATTCCGACGCTGGGGCATGGACACGCTGGTGGCGCTGTCTGTGGGTTTGGCCTATTCAGTAAGTGTCTTTGAGACCCTGCGTGGCGGGCCCCATGTGTATTTCGACGCCGCGGTGATGTTCGTGTTCTTTCTGCTGGTCGCGCGCTACGTCGAATCGATGACGCGCGAACGCGCCCGAGCTGCCATCACGCGTGCCCAGGCGCAGCCGGTTACGGTGCGCAAACTGACCCCGACTGGTCCGGTCGAAGTGAGCTTGTTGGAATTGAAAATCGGCGATCGCGTGCAGGTACAGGCTGGCCACAATGTACCGGTTGACGGTTGCCTGGAAAGTGATTTTGCTGAACTGGACGAAAGTCTGCTCAATGGCGAACCCCGTGCACAGCGGCGAATTCACGACGACCGCGTGTTGGCCGGCAGCATCGTGCTGGGCGCGCCCCTGATCCTGCGGGTTGAAGCTCTGGGGGCGGCTACGTGGCTGGCGCAACTGGGCAGCCTGGTCGATCAGGCGCAGCATTCCCGGCCGATAATTCAGCAACGCGCACAAGCGTGGGCGCGGGTATTTGTGATCACGATGATGGCGTTGGCGCTGGTTGCGGCCCTGATCTGGACGCAGATCGACATCACGCGTGCGGTTCCGGTGTCGTTGGCGGTGCTGGCAGCAGCCTGCCCCTGCGCATTTGCATTGGCAGTGCCGGCCGCGCAGGCCGCGGCCCAGGCTGAACTGGCACGGCGCGGCATTCTGGTGGTGAGCGCCGATGCGCTGGAGCGTGCAGCGCAGATTGATCGCGTCGCCTTCGACAAAACGGGAACACTCACGCACGGCCGCCCTTCGATTGAAAGCGTGGAGCGACTGGACGCATCGATGTCGGACGATGACGCGCTCGCGATTGCAGCGGCGCTTGAACGCGGTCATCGACATCCCATCGCACATGCTTTTCTGAGACATGATCGGGGTCACCGAGTGGTTGCGGCGCGTGTCGTCGCCGGCGACGGTGTGACTGGTGAGATCGATGGTGTTGGCTATCGATTGGGGCGTCACCAGTTCGCGGACCCCAACGCCGAAGTCGATGACGGACGGGTGTGGCTATCGCGACCACCGCTGGTGCTCGCAGCTTTTTGCCTCAACGATGCTCTGCGCGAAGAGGCCGCCGCCTGCGTCGCACAGCTGCATAAATCCGCAATCGACAGTCTGGTGCTTTCCGGTGATGCCAGCCACGCAATACGAACCATTGCCGACGCCTTGGGTGTGCGCAGTGCCCGTGGCGACCTGCGGCCCGAGCAGAAATTGTCGTTGCTGCAGGCCGAACAACGGGCCGGCCATCGCGTGGCAATGATCGGTGATGGCATCAACGATGCCCCGGTACTCGCCGCCGCTGATCTGGCCATCGCCATGGGTGAGGGCGCAGCGCTGGCGCAGCGCAGTGCCGATTTGATTCTGCTGCGGCCATCGTTGCTGTTGTTGCCGCACGCGTTGGCTGTTGCGCGACGCACGCAGCGTGTCATTCGACAAAACTTGACTTGGTCGGTGGGTTATCACGTGGTGATGCTGCCTGCGGCGTTGCTGGGCATCATGCCGCCGTGGGTGGCGGCACTGGGCATGTCACTGTCTTCGTTGCTGGTCACCTTGAACGCAGCACGATTGCTGCGTGCACACCCGGCCGCGCTGCCGCGCAGCGTGCCAGCCGAACTTGAATTGGCGGCCACACCTTGAACGCGTTGCTCATTCTGATTCCGGTCAGCGTGCTGCTTGTGGGCGTGGCCATCTGGGCGTTTTTCTGGGCGGTCGACAGCGGTCAGTTCGATGACCTGGATTCACCGGCGCTGGAGATCCTGCGCGACGAGCCCGATCGCGACGAAGAGGGGCAGTCCCGATGATTGCGCTGGGCGCGTCGCTACTCGCGGCGTTCGTCGTCGGCCTTGGCGGGGGTGCGCATTGCGCGTTGATGTGCAGCGGAATTTCCGCAGCGATCGTGTCTGGCGCAGCCCGCGAGCGAAGCGTGTTGCACGCATCATTCGCCCAGGCAGGCCGCATTGCGAGCTACATGGCTGCGGGCATAATCGTAGCCACAATCAGCTCAGGCGCACTGTCACTGCTTGCCGAAGGCAGCGGGCGCAGCGTTGTCCAGGTACTGCTCGGACTGGCGTGGATCCTGATGGCGTTGCAATTGTTCGGATGGCTGCCACGAAGCCGCTGGCTGGCGCGCGTCGGCGCTGCCTTCTGGAAGCAACTACAGCCACTGACGCGCCGGGTCTGGCCGGTCAATACGCCGTTGCGCGCGTTGCTGGCAGGTGCGTTGTGGGGATGGCTGCCATGCGCAATGTCGTATGCCATGCTCATGGTCGCCGCAGCGTCGGGCGATCCGCTGCAGGCCGGTCTCATGATGTTCGCATTCGGAATCGGCACGATGCCGGGTACCTTGCTGCCCGCGTTGGCTACGGCGCGACTGCAAAGGTTGGGACTGTCTCCCCGGTTCCGGCAGATCGCGGCGGCAGCAATGCTGGCATTGGGCGTGTTTACGGTGACGTCACCTTGGGTGCCGGGCGTCGGCCATGCCCATCATCCGGCACCGCTTTCGGCAGATGCAAACCCAGGCCAACATCAGCCGCACCATTGAGCAGGCGGTGCGACACTTCAGCACGCTCAGATGGCTTGCTGAACTAGCAACGGCGATGCCTCACCGGCGATTTCATCGAGACGTGCGAAGTCGAGAATGCGGATGCGTTTGCGCTCCACCGACAGCACACCCATTTCCTCGAAGCGGGTAAAGATACGGCTTACCGTCTCAATCGCAAGTCCGAGATAATTGGCCAAATCCTGGCGCGACATGCTGAGCAGAAAATCGTCGTGCACGAGTCGCAGGCGCCGCTGCCGATCGGACAGGCTGCGCAGGAAAATGGCGAGTCTTTCCTGCGCTTGCTTGCGACCCATCATCACCAGATGTTCGTGGTCTTTCACCACTTCACGGCTGGCGATGCGCAACAGCTGTCGATGCAGACCGGGAACCTGGTGGGCCACATCCTGCAGCCCATCGAACGGCACGTCGCACACCGAGGCTAGTTCAAGCGCTTCGGCGGTGCAGCGATGGTGATCATCGGCCAGTGCGTCAAAGCCGATAATCTCACCCGGTAGATGGAAGCCCAATATCTGCACCTCACCGTCCGCCGAAGTGGAGTAGGTCTTGAAGGTGCCGGAGCGCACAACAAACAGCGCATGAAAAGTCGAGCCATCCTCGAACAACTTCTGTCCGCGTTGCAGGGGCCTGCGTTGTTGAACCGCCGCATCCAGTCGTAGCAGATCGTCACCGTCAATGCCTGCGGGAAGGCACAGCTGTGAAAGCCCGCAGGCCGAACAACTGGCACGCAGTCGGCCGATGTCCAGGGTAGCAACTGCGGTGCTCATTTGATTTCCAATTCGGGTGTTGACACGACGAAAACTCTTTGCAACGGAGTGAAGCCAGCTGATTGCTTATGGAAGGTCTGAATAAGTCACGACGTCGTCTTCGCCACACTGCTTATCGCTTGCCAAACCCCCGCTCTCAACAGCGGAGCTGGTCGCTCTCAACAGCGGAGCTAATCAACCTGCGGTTTTTCGCCCCCTGACTCAGGGGGCTATTGCGGCTCCGGACTTGTTCAGAGGTTCCTTAAAGGCCTCGTCGAAAAATGTGTGCATCAACGCGAAGCCGCGCTTGGCGGCGCGTTCGTTATAGAGGCAGCCCGGCGGCGACTTGGCATCGGACTCGGCGAAACAATGCACTGCGCCACCAAGGTTTACGAACTGCCAGTCGACATTGGCATCGCGCATTTCCGCGGCAAACGCCTGGATCTGTTCCGCCGGCACGTACTTGTCGTCGGCACCATTGAGCGCCAACACGCTGCCCTTGATATTTTTGGCCAGGCTGGGATCGTCGCTGGATAGATTGCCGTGGAAGCTCACTACGCCGTCGAGGTCGGCGCCACTGCGGGCCAGTTCAAGTGCCGTGGCGCCGCCAAAGCAAAAGCCGATAGCGCCGATTTTTGCGCTGTCCAACGCGACCGTCTCGCCTTGTGCCTTGAGTACATCCAGCGCGGCCTTGGCACGTGCACGCAGAACACCGCGGTCTTTGTACATGGCAGTGGCAGCGGCTCCGGCTGCCTTGTCGTCGGCAGGTCGCACCTCGGCGCTGTAGACATCGGCGACCAGCACCACATAGCGCTTGCCAGCAATGGCCTTGGCCTTCTCGATCTGTCCGGCGTTCATGCCATACCAGTTTGGAAACATGACCAATCCCGGTCGTGCAGTTTTTACGCTGTCGTCATAAACCAATGCGCTCTTGAACTCGGTGTCGTCAATCTTGTAGGTCAGTTCTTTGCTCACCATGGCGGCATCTGCGCCGCTGGCCATTGATAGCGCGAGCGCGACGAGCAGATATTTGTGTTTCATGGCTTTCTCCAAGTCTTCTCAAGCCCGATTTATACACCAAGGTCGGTGCCCTAAGGAAGGTCTGAACAAGTCACAACTTCGTCTTCGCCACACTGCCTATTGCTTGCCAAACCCCCAAAGGCCTGCGGTTTTTCGTCCCCTGACTCAGGGGCTATCGCAGCTCCGGACTTGTTTAGAGGTTCCCTATGCGTGTTCAGACAATTTGTTGCGGCCAACCCGTCCAAAGAGGGGTTGTTGCACACCCAAGTCGCGATATTCTTCGCTACCGTTATGTGGAGCTGGCCCCATGCGTTGGATAGGAATGACAATCGCCACCTTGGCGCTGTGTGCGTCAGGCGCCATGGGTGCCGTCGGCAACGAAGCGGGTGAAGCGGCGCAGAAGTATCGTCATTCTTTGTTTCAGTCGATCGTCTGGAACTTCAAGCCGATGAGCGAGATGGCGCGTGGCAAACGCGCGTTCGATGCGGCGGAGGTAAAACGCCGCGCGTTGACCGTGTCGTATCTGTCGCTGCTGCTGCAGGAAGCCTTCCCCGAGGGATCCGGGGCAAGTGCCGGAACCACCGACGCGCTTGATTTGATCTGGACCAATCCGAGCGATTTTGCCGAAAAGCTGAAGACCTTGCAGATCGAGTCCAATGCACTTCGCAAAGTGGCAGAGCTCGGCGATCAGGTGAGTTTCAACGAGCAATTCAGAAAATTGGGCGCCGCGTGCAAGGGCTGTCACGACAAGTACAAAGCGGATTGAGCGAGTGCGGATTGAGCGGGCCGATTGCGCGACCTGCGCAGCGTCACAGGCGCGCAGCTACACTGCTGTTCTGATTCCTTGGAACGCATTCCTTGACTTCATCTGCCGTAGCCACTGATGACGCCCGACCGGGCGTCGGGGCAAGCCGACCCGAATTGACTGCGCTTGCGTTGTCATTTGTCTATTTTTTCAGCGTACTCGGCGCCTACTACGTCATCCGGCCGGTACGCGAGCAAATTGGAGCCGCCGCCGGAGGCTCTGCTGCATTGCCGACGATCTGGTTGATTGTATTCGTCGTGATGTTGCTAATGACACCCGTGTACGGCGCCTTGGTGGCACGGTTTCCGCGCCGTGTCTTCATACCGGTGGTGTACGCGTTTTTCGCGCTGGGGATGGTACTGATGTCGACCGTGTTCGACCATCACTCACTCACGCCGCGACTGGCCACTGCGTTTTACGTTTGGGTCAGCGTGTTCAATCTGTTTGTGGTGGCGGTGTTCTGGAGCTACATGGCAGACATCTTCACCGCCGAGCAGGCGCGTCGCCTTTACGGCGCGATCGGTTTGGGCGGCACTCTCGGTGCTATCTGCGGACCGCTGCTCGCAATCAGTCTGGTGCATCGCATTGGCGTGCACGGACTCATGTACGTGTCGGCGACTCTGTTGCTGCTCGCGATGTTCACTGCGATTGCGCTTGGGCGATGGGCGAGACGGCATGGACGGCGCGAAGCTGCGCTGGAAAACCAGATTATTGGCGGCAGTTTTTGGGCGGGCGCCAAGCAGGTGATGACCCATCCTTTCCTGCGCCGCATGGCCTTGCTGCTGTTGCTTTCCGACATGATCGGCACGGTGCTCTACGCATTGAACCTCGACCTCGGCGCCAGCCTGTTTCAAACCCCGGAAGACCGCACCGAATTTTTCAGTCGAATCGATCTGTATACCAATCTGCTGCAGGTCGGATTGCAACTGTTGGTGGCGCCCTGGTTGCTGACGCGGTTTGGTCCCACGGTTACGCTGATGCTGGCAGGCGTGATCAACACGATCGGGCTATTCTTTCTGGCCACGATGCCAGGCACATTGTGGCTGATGGTGGCGCTGGTGGTCTCGCGCGCGTGCGCTTACGGGCTGGTGATGCCAGCGCGCGAAACTCTGTATACCCGCGTCGACCGCGAAGCGCGTTTCAAGGCGAAGGGCTTTATCGATACGGCTGTTTGGCGAGGCGGTGACGTGATGGCAACGAATATTCTTATCCTGCTCAGATCGGCCGGTGCCGGTATCCTGCAGCTTGGTCTGATCTGTGTGGGCACCGCCCTGCTCGGCGTCTACCTGACGCGCAACATCGAGAAGTTGCGCGGACTGCAACAGGAGAAAACGCCGTGATCCAAAAGCTGTGCTCGTGTGGTCTGCTGGTGCGGCTGTGTTCGCTGGTGCGGCTGTCGTCGCTCGGGCTGCTGATATTGGGCGCCAATGCGCTGCGCGCGACCGAGGCGTCAGACAATGACCACTGGGAATTTGGTCTGCGTGCTGGCGGCGCGATCACCGACAATAGTTTCAGCCTGGACGGCAAGGTCGAGACCTTAAGCCTGATGCGTACGCTTGGACCAAAGCGTGCAATTGAATTCGAGGTGAGCGCTGACCAACTCGATTTCGGAATTGACTATGGCCTCAAGCACACCAGTTTTTCGGTCAACTATCTGGAGATCAATCGCGAGCCGCTATGGGACCCCTATTTCCTGATCGGCGCCGGGGTGATCCAGTTTGACTCTCCCGAGGCGATCGACAAGGGTACCGATGCCATGGTTCAGGCTGCGGTCGGTGGCACCTGGGACCTGCTGCAAAGTGGCAAGCTGCTGTTTCGCGCCGATGTACGCGTGCGTTACGACCTCAACGACTCCGATCAGCCGGGCCAGGATGGTTTCGGCGATGCGATCCTGACGTTCGGATTGAGCGTGCCGTTTGGAGACGGAAAGTAATCGCAGAGAAGCTGGAGTCGCGGTGCGCCCCTACGCCGCTCGCGTCGGCGTCACCCACATGTTGATGTCGGCGCGCGCGACCTTGGTGCCGTCGCGATCAAAAATCTCGACCGGGATGATGCAATTGGCACCGGTGCCGATATCGACAGGAATTTCGATGCGCGCTTTCGCGTGCGCCGAGTGCTTGCACTTGGCCAGATACTGCACCTGCATGCCCTTTGGAATCCAGCGTCGGTCCGTGGTCAGAGTAGCTTCGATACCAACACCCGCTACCAGCTCGGCAAGGTTGCACAGCGCGATCGCATGGATCGTGCCGATGTGGTTTTGCACGCTGCGGCGGCGCCTGATGTGAGCTTCGGCACGGCCCGACTCCAGCAGGTCAAAGCGTGGGTGGATCGAGCCGAAGTAGGGCGCTTGCAGGCACACCGCGCGCGAAAACAGCCAATGGCCCGCTGGATAGCGGGTGAGTTTCTGGTACAGCGAAAGTACTTTGCTCATCGCGGAGTTCCTGGTCGGAGCCACGGAATGTCGGAGACGCCCGCGGCCGTCAAACGCTCGTTGTGGTGGCAGCTATCAGTTCAACCGCTTTCGCCTGATTGGTGCTCCCTCAAACCCAACAACTACGCTGCCGATCGCATCTTTGCTACGGCCGGCTGGACGCCAGTAGCGGGCAATTCGGCTGGATCAAAGTCATCGACACTGATGAACTCATGCGTCAGCGTCCGTACTTCGCGCAGCAGCTCGGCTTCGAGTGCGCTGATCAACCCGGATTGCACTGCTTCGGTGATTTGTGCGTCGGCTTCCAGCGCCTTGATCAGTCCAGACTTCAACGCCTTGACCAGCTTGCGTTCGATCGGCTCGGCCGCGATGACCTTAGGCAGCGCCTGATTCATGCGACCTACTGGATTGTTGGCGTTGGGTGTCAGATAGGCGCCTTCGATCAATCGATCACGCGCCTCGTTCGGCGACAGCATCAATGTGCAAACGCGATGGCCGAGGCGGTCGCCCGGTGTTTTTTCATGCATGCCGATCGGGAACACCAGTGCGCGCAGCAACCAGGCCACCGGGCGAATTGGAAAGTTGCGCAGCACTCCGTCAATCGCAGTTTGCATTGCATAGACGCGGTCATACATCGCCCAGGCCAGAAATGGGTGGTCGATGCTCGGGCGTCCCTGGTCTTCATAGCGCTTGAGCATCGCGCTCATCATATACAGATTGGCGAGGATGTCGCCGAGGCGGCCTGAGAGCTTTTCCTTGACCTTGAGCTTGCCACCCAAGGTCAGCATCGAGGTATCGGCCATCAGCGCGAGCACAGCGCTGTAGCGAGTGATCTTGCGATAGAACTTTGCGGTTGAATTGTTGCCGATCGGCGCCTTGGCAAAGCGTGAATGCGACAGTCCGAGCAGGAACGAGCGCACGCCGTTGGAAAGGGCAAATCCGATGTGACCAAACAACAGCTCATCAAAGGTGCGCAGGCGCACGCCGGCATCAGCAATTTGCGCAGCCTGCATTTCCTTCAGCACATAGGGATGGCAGCGAATCGCGCCCTGGCCGAAGATGATCATGCTGCGTGTGAGGATGTTGGCGCCCTCCACGGTGATGCTGATCGGTGCCGATTGAAAGGCGCGGCCAACGTAGTTGCGCGGGCCGAGGATGATGCCCTTGCCACCGTGAATGTCCATCACATCTTTGACCAGGGCAGCAGCCATCTCGGTGGCGTGATACTTGGCGATTGCCGAAGGCACCGCCGGTTTTTCGCCCAGGTCGACCGCGGCCGCGGTCATCTGCGATAAGGCAGTGACGGTATAAGCGTAGCCCCCAATGCGGGCGAGCGCTTCTTCAACGCCTTCGAAGCGACCGATCGGCATCTGGAATTGCTTGCGGATCCGCGCATAGGCACCGGTTGCAGCGACCCCCATACGCACGCCACCAGCGCTCGACGAAGGCAACGAAATGGCGCGACCCACGCTCAGGCATTCGACCAGCATGCGCCAGCCCTGTCCAATCATGCCTTCGCCGCCGATCAGATGTTGCATCGGTACAAACACGTCCTTGCCACGCACCGGTCCATTCTGGAACGGAACGTTCAGCGGAAAATGGCGACGGCCCACTTCAAGTCCAGGTGTATCGCGTGGAACCAGCGCCAGGGTGATGCCGCGGTCGCGTACCTGGCTGAGTAGATGATCGGGATCGTAGAGCCGGAAGGCCAGACCGATTACCGTCGCAACTGGCGCCAGCGTAATGTAGCGCTTGTCGAAATTGAGTTTGATGCCAACTACTTCCTCGCCCTTGTAGATGCCTTTGCACACCGTGCCGTAGTCGGGGATCGACGTGGCATCGGAACCAGCGTAGGGGTTAGTCAGCGCGAAGCAGGGGATGTCTTCGCCGCGTGCGAGACGCGGCAGATAGTAATTCTTCTGCTCGTCGGTTCCGTAGTGCAGCAACAGTTCTGCGGGGCCGAGCGAATTGGGTACGCACACCGTTGAGGACAGCGTGCCCGACAGGCTGGCGCATTTGGCGACGACGAACGAGTGGGCGAGCGCGGAGAACTCCAGTCCACCATATTTTTTCGGAATGATCATGCCGAAGAACTTGCTCTTCTTCAGATATTCCCAAACCTGGGGCGATAAGTCTGCCAGTTTGTGCGTGGCTTCCCAGTCGTCATGCAAGCGGCACAGTTCCTCGCATGGGCCATCAAGGAATGCTTGTTCTTCAGCACTGAGTTTGGGTGCCGGCTGACTGGCAAGCACGCGCCAATCCGGGCGGCCACTGAATAGCTCGCCTTCCCAGCCGACGGTGCCCGCTTCCAATGCCACTTTTTCGGTTTCCGACAACTGCGGTGTAATGCGTTGGTAGGCGGTGAGAAATGGTCCGCTGATCAGCATGCGACGCAGCGGCTTGATGTTCGCGATGACCGCCACCAGTGTGAAAACGCTGCCCGGAATGTAGATCGCCAAAGCATCGATGCCGGGCAAAAAAGCGCAGCTGCCGAGTGCGATTGCACCCAGTGCGGTCCAGGTCACCAGGCCCTTGCGCAAATGCGCACAAAACACGGTGATCGCCATCAGCGCGAGAATCGGAACCAGGTTCAGCATGGTGTGCTCCTCAGTTGCGGGCTTTGGCTGCCGCAAGATTAGTGATGAAGGTGGATACGGTATGAGTGAATGTGTGGTTATCGTCGCCTACTACCATGTGCGAGGCATGGGCAATTTGCTCGTGCTGCGCATGCGGCACCAGCTTGAGAAATTCGTTGATGGTGGTCTCTGAGATGACATCACTTTTGCCGCCACTGATCAGCAACACGGGTAGCGTCAATTTGCGTGCGGCAGCGTTAAGCCTTGCGAAATATTCCTCACCGCGTTCGCCCACGTCGTTCAGCAGTCGCGGATCCCAGTGCCAGCGCAGGCGTGCGTTGGGCATGGTCACCAGCATTTTGGCCAGCCGCTCACTGCTGGCACGCTCCGCGCGATGCGGCAGATAGTGCAACACGGCGTCACGGGCCTCATCCACCGAAGCAAAGCCGTCCGGATGTGCGCGCATGAAATTCAGGATTCGGCCGACGCCCTCGGTTTCCCAACGCGGTGTGACATCCGCCAGAACCAAAGCTTCGAACAAGCCATTCGCGCTTTCGGCTTCGGCGATCATGCCGATCAGTCCGCCCATCGATGCGCCAACCCAAATTGGTTTTCGGTCCAGTTGTGCAACCAGGCTAAGCGCGTCATCGACAAACTGGTCCATTTCATAGCGCGCGGTGTCGTTCCACGACGACAGTCCATGACCGCGGCCGTCGGCGGCCAGACAATAAAGGCCAGTGGATGAAAGAGTTGCAGCCGACTCCGTCCACGCCAACCGCGATTGCCCAAACCCATGCGCCATCAGCACGGGTGCGTCGCTGGCGAGCCCGTAGGCATCCACATTGAGCTCGATGCCGTCCCCCGTTGCCACGCGCAGCCTGCTGGGCTGCACGGTTGCGGGAGAAGGCCTGGACGGGGCGGGCACGGGAACCATACGTAGCAGTATGGAGTTGTTGCAGCGCAATTGTCAATACGCTACCGTATGGTTGTAGTGCATCGGTGCCGGAGTGCGCCAGAATGTAATGGTTGGTCAGCAACGTGGCGATTGGACCACAGCCCATGGCCCGAGGCATCCGCATTTGCGGTCGATCCCTTTAGCGAACCCTTCACGAGAATCGTCCATGCCCGCCGTGCAAGCGTTGCCCCCAAAAAGCGACAAGTCGCGACTCTCCAGTAGCGACTGGGAGCTGGCAGCGCTCGATCTGCTCGCAGAACAAGGCGTAGCCGCGGTTGCGGTTGAGCCGTTGGCGCGCAGGCTCGGTGTCACCAAGGGTAGCTTCTACTGGCACTTCCCATCGCGCGAGGCTTTGCTCAAGTCGGCGCTCGAACAATGGGAAAAGCAGGATCAGGAGGCAGTGTTTGACCAGATCGAGGCGATCGTCGATCCGCGTGAGCGATTGCACGCGCTATTCCGACGCACCAGCCGCGAGATTCGTTCGCATGTCATCTACAGTCATCTGCTCAAGGCAATGGATCACGTCGTGGTGCAACCCTTGATCGAACGCGTGTCGACACGTCGTATCAACTATCTGCTCACCGGCTATCGCGCGCTTGGCATGTCTCGCCGCGACGCCATGCAGCGCGCGCGCTTGGCCTATGCCGCGTATGTAGGCATCTTGCAGACCATGCTTCAGCTCAAGACCATGCGCATGAACCACGAAGAGTATGAGAGCTACGTCGAGCACGTTGCCGACACGCTGATTCCTGCCTAGGGATCCTCTGAACAAGTTCGGAGCCGCGATAGCCCCCTGAGTCAGGGGGCGAAAAACCGCAGGTTTTGACCAGCTCCGCTGTTGAGAGCGGGGTTTGGCAAGCAATAAGCCGTGTGGCGAAGACGAAGTGGTGACGTATTCAGACCTTCCCTGAGTCAGAGGCGAAAAACCGCTGGTTTTCCGAGGTGTGGCAAGCACTAAGCTGTACGTCGAAGTCGATCTGGAGACTTAAGATATAAATGGATGGCCCTCGGCGAGAGCGTCGCAGCGTGAGACAGCGCGCACGGGAATTGTTTTCGCGCCTCAGGGTCAATAGCAGGAAGACGCAACTGATTGGGCGCCCGTGCGGATGTTCACTTTTTTTGTGAGATGGCGTTGATTTTTTGTGAGATGGAGTTGACGCGGAGCCTGCCCAACTATCGTGCGAGTTGCACAAAAACGCTACGATGGCGCAAATCCCCGCCTACGCGGTAGCGAAAGACGGCACCATGGCCCTGCGTTACGAACTGATCGACGCGATCAAACGTCTGCTCAAAGCACAACGCATGACCTATGCGCAGCTGGCGCCACACCTGCAATTGAGCGAAGCGTCGGTGAAGCGCATGTTTTCGCAGCAAACAATGAATCTGGTGCGGCTGGAGCAGATCTGCGCGGTGCTCAAGGTTGGTCTGGCGGAACTGGTGGCGCATGCACGAACCGATGTCGAACCGCTGTCGGAATTGAGCGAGGAACAGGAGGACGAACTGGTCGCCGATCCGCGACTTTTTCTTGCGCTGTACCTGGCGTTGAACCGCTGGCGCGAAGAAGAGGTGTTGCGCAAATACACTTTCACCAAACCAGAGTGGGTTGGGTTACTGGTACGCCTGGATCGGATGCGCGTGATCGAACTGCAGCCGGACAATCGCGCCAAGTTGCGCACAGCGCGAAATTTCCGCTGGCGTGAAAATGGTCCAGTGATGCGTTTGTTTGCGAAGAAACTCATACCGGAGTTTTTTCAGCGGCCATTTGCTGGACAGAACGAGCAGGTGCTGTTATTGGCGGGTATGGTTTCGCGTCCGACTGGCGCGTTGCTGAAACAGCGCTTGAACGAAGTCGCGCGCGAGTTCGACACACTGATGGCGCATGACAGTACGTTGCCGGTAGCCGAGCGAGTGGGCCTGAGTCTGGTCATGGGTGTTCGCCCCTGGGGCCTGCCCGATTTCGAGAAATGGCGGCGGCGCGAACCTGGCGACTTGGCGCCCAAGCAATGAACGAAGGCGTACCGCGTTCCACGGCGGCCCGGGCGCTTGCCGCAGACGGCGTGTTGGCTCAGGCCATCGATGGCTTTGCGCCGCGCGAGGTGCAGCAGCGCATGGCCGATGCGGTAGCCGCTGCGATCGCCGATGAGGACGAGCTGGTGGTCGAGGCTGGCACCGGGACCGGAAAAACTTTTGCCTATTTGGTGCCGGCGATTCTCTCCGGGAAACGCATCATCGTTTCAACCGGTACCAAGGCGTTGCAGGACCAGTTGTTTCATCGCGACCTGCCGCGCGTCAAGGCGGCGCTTGGACGCAGTCTGAAAACGGCGCTGCTCAAGGGCCGTGCCAACTATCTATGCTGGTACCGGCTCGACAAAACGCGGCGCGACGGACTGGTGAGTTCGCGTCAGCAGGTCGATCAGTTGATGCGCATCGCGGGTTGGGCCAATCGCAGCAAGGCGGGCGATATCAGTGAGCTGGATGCGGTGCCGGAGGATTCTCCGATCTGGCCGCGGGTCACTTCCAATGCGGAAAACTGCCTGGGCAGTGAGTGCCCGTTCTTCAACGACTGCTTCGTGGTCAAGGCACGACGCGCAGCGCAGGAGGCCGACCTGGTAGTAGTGAACCACCATCTGCTGTTTGCCGATCTGGCCATAAAGCGCGAGGGCTTCGGTGAGATCCTGCCCGGTGCGCACGCGTTCGTATTGGACGAAGCGCACCAGATTCCCGAACTTGCAGGACAATTTTTTGGTGAGTCGATATCGACGCGGCAGCTGCAAGAACTCGCCGCCGACGCGTTGCGCGAAACTGCCGAAGCCAGTGGTACCAAGTCGGCGTTGCAGCACATTGGACCGGGTCTGGAGAATCTGATCCGTGAACTGCGTCTTGCGGTGAATGATGCGCCCAAGCGCGCCGCGTGGCCTCCGCTGCGTGATCAGCCGCGCGTCAACATGGTGTTGAGAAGCCTGGGTGGCGCAGTGCAGGCGTTGTTCGAAGCGCTCGAAACCATCGCCGAGGCCAGCGAAGGTCTGCGCGCCTGTACCGACCGCGCCGAAATACTGCTCAAGCGATTTGGCTTGTTCATGGTTGAACCGCCAGATGATCATGTGCTGTGGTACGAAGTCGGCGAGCGCAGTCTCAGCGTTACCGCCACGCCGCTGGATGTGTCCGAGCCGCTGCGTGATTTTCGCAAGCGCATGCGCGCCGCGTGGATATTTACCTCGGCCACCTTGTCGGTAGGCGGACGTTTCGAGCATTTCACGCGGCAGATGGGTCTGGACGAAGCGGTCACCCTGTCGCTGCCCAGTCCCTTTGATTTTGAACAGCAGTCGTTGTGCTATTTGCCGCGCGGCTTGCCATTACCGAATGCATCGGACTACACCGCGCAGCTGATTGATGTCGTACTGCCAGTGCTGCACGCCTCACGCGGACGCGCGTTTCTGCTGTTCACCTCGCATCGTGCACTCAAGCAGGCCGCCGAATTATTGGCCAATGGCCCGTGGCCGTTGTTCGTTCAAGGCACCGCGCCGCGCACGTCGCTGCTCGAAGCCTTTCGCGCTTCCGGCAACGGAGTGTTACTGGGCGCGGCGAGTTTCTGGGAAGGAGTGGATGTGCGAGGCGATGCCTTGTCGGTGGTGGTCATCGACAAACTTCCGTTCGCCTCGCCCGATGATCCGGTGCTGGAGGCGCGTATTCGCGTGATGCGCGATGACGGCGGCAATCCCTTCAGCGAAATCCAGATACCCACCGCAGCCATCGCGCTCAAGCAAGGTGTCGGCCGACTGATCCGTGATGTCAGCGATCGCGGCGTACTGGTGCTTGGCGATCCGCGATTGACGCAATCTGGCTACGGCAAGATTTTTTTGAAAAGCCTGCCAGCGATGCCCATCACTCGCGCGATTGCGGATGTCGAGGCGTTCTTTGCTGTGCCGGTGCTGGCAGATGAGTTTGGATCGTAGGATCTACCCTGGCGCTATCGCGCATGGCCGCAGGGTGATTTGCGCGAAGCTTTTTCAGCCGCCCCCTTGCTCGACCTTGGCTCGATTGCTGCTCAGCGCTGCCCACCCAATAGTGAACCAAACGTCAGGAATACCGCGCTTTCCTGAGTATCGGCGCGGCCATAGCCGAGAAACATCGGGCCGAACGGCGTATCCAGACCGATGAACAGGCTGCCGGCCGTGATCAACGAATCGACGCTGACCTGATTGCGTTCCGACCAGACATTTCCGAACTCCAGGCTGGCGCCGGCATACGCTGGTACCGAGAACAGCTTGGTTGCATCGCCAAAGCGCCAGTAGTAGAAAGCGCGCGCAAGCAGCGAATGACGATCCAGCAATTCCCGCTCGGCGTAACCGGAGAGTCGTCCGAAGCCGCCCAACGAGTCGATGCTTTGCAGGAAATCTGCATCACCCCAGGTGGTTTGCGCGCGCGCTCCCAACAGCAAATTGTTGCGCCCCAGCGCCCAGGCACGGTCGACACTGACGCGTGCGATCTCCCCATCACTGTCGCTGCCCAAAGCGGTGCGGTAGGCCTGCAGATCCAAATCGAAGCGATCACCGCTGGTGGGGAAAGCGCTGTTGTCGAGCGAATCGTGACTGACGCCAAGCGTAAGCGCACCGAAATCCGATGCAAGCGCGGGGAAGTCGCTGCCAACGCGCAGGTGGGCGCTGTTTTGACCGCGCAACAGGCCGCTTTCGATACGCCAATTGTTGGAGATGTTGGAGCCGAGATTGATGCCGCCCTGAAGCCGGCGCGCGCGAAAATCAGCGGGTGGTTGTCCGTCCAGAACCAGCGGGAAATTTTCGGCGTGATAATCGATGTACGGCAGCACAAACATCGTCCCACGGTCACCCATCGGCAGGTAATGCTCGACGCGCGCGCCGGCATACTGACCCAAATCGACGCGTACTCGCGATTCGCCGTCCACATGCTCGAAGCCTGCGAACGTGGCTTCCACAGCGAGTTGGTAACTGTTGCTTCCTTCAAAGTCGTCGCTGAGTTGTAGACCGAAGGTCAGAAAATGCGGACCCCAACCTTTGTCCACCGGCGTGACCTGAATCCCGCTTTGATCGGACTTCTGCACTGGTTTCCAGTCGATGCGTTCGTACTGACCGTTGCCATACGCGGTTGCGATCGCCGATTCGATTGTGTCCGGGTCCAGTGGTTGCCTGATCAGTCGGCTGAGCGCCGCGCTGACTTGGCCGGAAGATTTGCTGCGCTTGTCGAGGACATCGATGAACTGGATTTCACCAGCGGTATATTTCGGGCGCATCTGAGTGCGCCGAATCTGCGCGTAACGTTCCGGGCTTACCGAGAACTCGCGCAGCCGGTCGATCATCGCCATGGCGGCTCGCTCGCCAGACGCGATTGCTTCGCCGCTGCGATCAAACTCGGCGGTGGTGAAGTCACCCAGATCAGGGGTGATCAACAAGTCATCGGGATTCATCTTGCGCAAAATGCTTTCGGTGCGATCCTTCATCATCAGCGTGATCATCTGATAGGAAACCGCCAGCGGCGAGCTGAGCGACTCTTCCGCAACCAGGGGTTCGCTGACATTCACCGCGATGACGCGCTGTGCGCCCATGCTTTGAACCACGTCCACCGGCACGTTGTTGACGCTGCCGCCATCGATCATCAGCCGTCCATCGACACGGATCGGCGCAAAGGCCGCGGGCACCGACATGCTGGCACGCACTGCCATTGCCAGATCGCCGTGATCGAACACCACCATTTCGCCGTTGCCGATGTCGGTGCCGATGCAACGGAACGGAATCGGCAAGTCGTCGAACTGATCAATGTTCCACACTGGCAGCGACAGTCGGCGCAGCAGCAACAGCAGTTTCTGTCCCTGCACCAGGCCGCGCGGAAAAATCAGCCGGCCTTTGCGCAATCCCATGCGGAAATTGAGCAGGTAGCGCAGGTCGGCATCCTTGCGTCGCATCGGCAGGTTCTCACGCGGCGGATCGTCGCTGAACATGTCGCGCCAGTTCACCGAGGTGATCAGCGCCTCGATTTCATCGACGCTATATCCCGATGCATACATCGCCCCGACAATCGAGCCCACGCTGGTGCCGGCGATGTGCGATACCGGAACGTGTTCGCGCTCCAACACCTTGAGCACGCCGATGTGCGCCGCGCCACGCGCGCCACCACCGCCAAGCACCAGGCCAACGCCCTCAGGCGCGCGTTGCGCAGTCAGCGTCAGGCTTGAGAGCAGCAGGCAGATCAAAACCAGATGGCGGGTCACAGACAGCTCCAGCAAATAGTAAAATGAGATAAGGCGGGGCGCACAATGTAGCGGACAGCGCCGTTCTGGCGGCGCGCGCAGACTTAAACCCAGTGGTGGGTTTGCGCGTCGGCGACTTATCGGGTAGTTGGAAAGGACCGTCGTGGTGCACGGCGGGCCGCACTCGAAAAACTATTCGTTGCGTTGGTTGTTGGTAAATGTTCCAGTTCAATTATCGCAGCGGCCCACAGCCGCAACTCATGCCAGGAGCGCAATTCGAATGAAGTTTCTGCTGTGGCTGATCCTGCTGGCGCTGTGCTGGCCGCTTGCGCTGTTGGCGCTCGTGCTCTATCCCTTGATCTGGTTGGTCTGCCTGCCGTTCAAGCTGGTCGGCATCGCGGTTGAAAGCGTGTTCGAGTTGCTGCGCGCAGTGATCCTGCTGCCTGCGCGCATTGTTGGCGGCAAGGCGGTGATGTAGAGAAGTCAGGAGTTGCTCTTGTGGAGCGGCGCAAGCCGCGAAGCTCTTGCTTTCCAGCCAGCACAACCGCAAGTTTGGTGGGAGCGGCGTGAGCCGCGAAGCTCTTGCTCTTCAGCCAGATCAAAGGCTTCGCGGCTCACGCCGCTCCCACCAAGGCCGCTCGCAAAAATGCAGCGGAACGGTTCCCGCATTCTCAGGCTAAAACCCGCGGTCGCCCGACAGGATGCCGCCGAGGCCGCCCAGCACCGAGCCTTCCTCTTTGCTGCCGCCACGTTGGTAGGCCGAGGCAAACATTCGCCCCGCCATGCGTGAGAACGGAAGCGATTGCAGCCAGACGTGGCCGGGGCCGGTGAGTTGGGCGAGGAACACGCCCTCACCACCGAACAGCATCGACTTCACGCCGCCGACAGGAATTACATCAAATTGCACGTCGCCAGTCAGCGCGACCACGCAGCCCGTGTCGACTTCGAGCCGCTCGCCCGGGGCAAGTTGGCGTTCGACGATGGTGCCGCCGGCGTGCACGAACACCAAGCCATCACCTTCAAGTTTCTGCATGATGAAACCTTCGCCGCCGAACAACGCCGTCATGATCTTGCGCTGAAAAAACAGACCGATCGAAACGCCGCGGGCGGCGGCGAGAAACGAATCTTTCTGACAGATGATGCGTCCGTTGAAGTTACTCAGCGTCAGCGGAATGATCGTGCCGGGGTAGGGCGCAGCGAATGCAACCTTGGCTTTACCGCTGTTGCCGATGTTGGTGAAAACCGTCGTGAACAGGCTCTCTCCGGTGATGATGCGCTTGCCGGCGCCGAGCAGCTTGTCCATGAAGCCGCCGCTCTGATTCTGCGCCGAGCCATCACCAAAGATGGTTTCCATCTTGACGGTGGTTTCTTTGTACATCAGCGAGCCGGCTTCGGCGACGGCGCTTTCTCCCGGATCGAGTTCGACCTCGACAAATTGCATATCGCTGCCGTAGATCTTGTAGTCGATGACATCGGCGCCGCCGGGGACCAATGCCGGTGGCGGCGCGGGAATGCTCGGCATTCCGCCGGTTGACGCCAGTTCGGCGCACTTGCTGATCGGCATCCACTCGGCCAGGCCGGCACGCCAGCAATGCCCGTTTGGATTAGCCGCCACCTGTTGCACCGCCTGCGCGTGTTCAAGTGGACCCACCTGTTGACCGTTGTAGCTCAGATACCACTGGTGCATTGTCATCTCCTGGTGATTTGTAGGAGCGCACCCCGACTCCATGGATGGAGGAGGTGGGGCCGCGTCAGGAACGGCGGCCGAGGCCGCGATAAACACTAATGAATATCAATTCGCGCTCGGCTGCGCTGCGTCACGCCAACAATTGCGTCTGAATTTCCTGTTGTGTATGTTCGCTCAGGCCCAATCCCGTGCCCAGCCTTTGCAGAAAGTGACGCTCGGATTCGTGGTCCAGATTCACCGCCAACAATGCCGCGGCATAGACTTCGTTGACCAATGCCGGACGCGTCATGGCCGCGATCTCATCGGCGCTGCGCGGCACCGCCAACTCTGCTTCGAGGAAGCTGCGCGTTTCGGCGTCAATCCCGGCATCAGCGGTTCGCGCAAGGATGCGCCCGCGTTCATCAGCGTCGATTTTGCCATCGGCGGCGGCCGCAGAAATCATCACACGCACCAGCAGCACCGCCTCTGCTGCGCTCTCGCTCAAATGTGAAAGGTCGCGCGCTACCGGGGGCGGTGGCGGAAGCATGCCAAGTGGTGTCGTAGGCGGTGACATCGGCGCTGCGGCCAGAGGTGTGGGCGGGGTCAAAGCTGGAAACGGTGTGGGTGGCGGTGAAGCTGGCGCCGATTCGGCGGGCTTGCGAAAGTGCTCAAAAGCGGCCACGGCGACGCCCAGTGCGCCCAACCCCAATGCCGCCTTCCCGGTGAACTGGCCGGTGCGAAATACCGACTGGCTGCGTCCGCGCCTGCCTCCGAACGCGCCACCCAGCGCCTGACCAACAATGCTGCCCAGCAGCTTTTCAGGATCGAACATTGCCGCACCTCCAATGTGAATGCATCAGATATTTGAGCTTGCCCCGCGTTCACTGCAGCCAAAAAACCCAAGGACTTCAACGCATGCAAGCTACAAGGCGCGCAGATGGTGGCGCCGCGAACAAATTCAAGCACAGTGATTCCGGGATCAAACATTCAGCGCGTCGCGCTACTGTTGCAGTAGGCGTATGGGTAACTTGTTGCCCGGACTAAGGCTTGTCATCATAGGCGCTGCCCTTCAGCCATCGCGTGGTCTACATGCTGATTTTTGAACAGTCCCGGCCCGGTCGCGTTTCCGGTGCGCAACTGCCTGCGGATATCGCCCTGCCTTCAGATTTCCCGCCGGCGCTGTTGCGCGATACACCTATCGGCCTGCCCGAGGTTTCCGAACTGCAGGCGGTGCGGCACTACACCAACCTGTCGCGCAAAAACTTCTCGATCGATACGCAGTTCTATCCACTCGGGTCGTGCACGATGAAGTACAACCCACGTGCCTGCAATGCGCTGGCAATGCTCGATGGGTTTCTGATGCGTCATCCAACGGCGCCGGCATCACAGTCGCAGGGTTACCTGTCGTGCATGTTCGACCTGCAGGAGATATTGGCCGAGGTTACCGGCATGAAAGGCGTATCACTGGCACCGATGGCAGGTGCGCAGGGTGAATTCGCTGGCGTTGCGATGATCATGGCCTATCACCGTGATCGCGGTGATCACCAACGCAACGAGATCATCGTGCCGGACGCGGCGCACGGCACCAATCCGGCGACCGCGGTGCAGTGCGGCTGCGTCGTACGCGAAATTCCCACCGGCAAGAATGGCGACGTCGACATCGAAGCGCTGAAGCTGGTGCTGGGGCCAAAAACCGCCGGCATCATGCTGACCAATCCATCGACATTGGGTGTGTTCGATCGCGGCATCCTCGAAATCGCCCGATCGGTGCACCAGGCTGGCGGACTGCTTTACTACGATGGCGCCAATCTCAACGCGATTCTCGGCAAGGTGCGCCCGGGTGATATGGGCTTCGATGCGATCCATATGAACCTGCACAAAACCTTCTCCACGCCGCACGGCGGCGGCGGCCCAGGCGCCGGTGCGGTGGGCGTGTCGGCACGCCTGTTGCCGTATCTGCCATTGCCGGTGGTACACCGGGAGCACAACGTTTACCGACTCGGCGACGAGAGCGACTTGCCCAAATCCATCGGCCGGCTCAGCGCTTTCGGCGGCAATCCGGGTGTGCTGTTGCGCGCCTATATTTATGCGCGCATGCTCGGCCGCGTCGGCATGCATCGCGTAGGCGAGTTCGCCACGCTCAACGCCAACTACCTGGCCGCGCGTCTGAAGGCCAAAGGCTTCGACCTGGCGTTACCGGATCGCCGCGCCAGTCACGAGTTCATCGTCACCGTCGCGCGACAAAAAAAGGAACACGGAGTCAGCGCGCTCGACTTCGCCAAGACCTTGCTCGACTACGGCATCCATGCGCCGACCAACTATTTTCCGTTGATTGTTCCCGAGTGCCTGCTGATCGAACCGACTGAGACCGAGACCAAGGAAGAGCTCGATCGTTTTATCGACGCGATGGGTGAAATTCTCCAACTCGCCGCACGCGACCCGGAAAAAATGAAGGGTGCGCCCTACACTTTGCCGGTGCGACGTCTGGATGATGTCAAGGCCGTGCGCGAACTCGACATCGCCTATGTCGCCAAGCCAGCAGAGTCCGCATAATGGCCGATGTCGGCGGCGCGCTGCCGCGTGGACCAGGCAAGATCTGGCGCGCATTCATGTGGTCCTGCAAAGGCCTGGCCACTGCCTTTCAAACGGAAAGTTCGTTCCGGTTGGAAACCTATCTGGTTTTGATCCTGGGGCCGACAGCATTCTTCCTCGGCAATACGGGTCTGGAGCGCGCGCTGATGTTTGGCGCGTTGCTGCTTGTGTTGTCAGCTGAGTTGTTGAATTCGGCGATCGAACAAGTAGTCGACCGGATCAGCCCCGAATACGCCTTGTTCGCTGGCCGCGCCAAAGACATGGGTTCGGCGGCTGTGTTTATCACGATGGTTAATGTCGTCGCCATCTGGACGGCGGTGCTCTGGCCACGTTTCGTGCATTGATCGCCGGCGTCGGTCACATTGGAATTTAACGCAATGGAAGTTTTTTTCACCTCTGAAGGGCTCATTGCCCTGCTCACGCTCGCCACGCTGGAAATTGTGTTGGGCGTCGACAATCTGGTATTTATTTCGATCGCCGTTGGCAAGCTGCCGCCTGAGCGGCGCTCGTCCGCGCGGCGCTTCGGGCTGATGCTGGCCTGCTTCTCGCGCTTGGGTTTGCTGCTGTCGCTGGCCTGGTTGGCGAGCATGACGCGGTCAATCTGGTCGCCGTTCGGGCTTGCATTGTCGATTCGCGATCTGGTCTTGCTCGGCGGTGGCCTGTTCCTGCTGATCAAGGGTGTCATGGAACTGCGCGAGTCGATTCTTGGCACTTCGGAAGCCGACCAGAGTGAACGCGAGGGCAGCACGGTGTTTTGGATGGTCATCGCCCAGATCGCGGTCATCGACATCGTGTTTTCGCTGGACAGCGTCATCACCGCCGTCGGGTTGGTCAAGCATGTGCCGATCATGGCAGCGGCGATCATCGCAGCGGTCGCAGTCATGCTGCTGTTTTCGGACATCGTTGGCAACTTCATCGACCGCCATCCGACCATCAAGGTTCTGGCACTTGCCTTTATCGTGCTGGTCGGTGTGGTGCTGATTGCCGATGGTCTCAACTACCATATTCCGCGTGGCTATCTGTACACCGCAATGCTGTTCTCGGGCATTGTCGAGAGCCTGAATCTGGTCGCGAAGACTCGGCAGCGGCGCTTGGATCTGAAGCGCGACGCTACCGATCCGCGCGCTGGTTGCGATTTGTAGTCGTGCATTCAGTACAGCCGGCTATTTTTTGAACGCGTCCGCGCATAGCGCGGACCCACCAGGGCGCGGTGGGACCGACCTGTGATCAGACGCTGGCAACTGTCGGCTGCCCGCACTTTCAGGCGATCACCCCCAGCTGCTTACCCACACGAACGAACGCTTCGATCGCGCGATCCAGATGTTCGTGCGTGTGCGCAGCGCTCATCTGCGTGCGGATACGCGCCTGGCCCTTCGGTACAACCGGAAAAAAGAATCCGACTGCGTAGATGCCTTCCTCCAACAACTGGGCAGCGAAGCGCTGCGCCAATGGCGCGTCATGCAGCATCACGGGCACGATCGGATGCACACCCGGTTTGAGCTCGAAACCCGCCTGCTGCATGCACTCGCGAAAATATGCGGTGTTCTGTTGCAGTTGCTGGCGCAGGTCGGAGGCGCTCGCCAGCATGCTGAATACTTTGATGCTTGCCGCCACCACCGGCGGCGGCAGCGAGTTGGAAAATAAATACGGCCGCGAACGCTGGCGCAGCAATTCGATGATCTCGCGCCGTCCCGTGGTGAATCCGCCGAGCGCGCCACCGAGCGCTTTGCCCAGCGTGCCGGTAAAGATATCAATGCGATCCATTACTCCGTTGACTTCGGCCGAACCGCGACCGGTTGCGCCCAGAAAACCGGTGGCATGACATTCGTCGATATGCACCAACGCCCCGTAGCGCTGCGCGAGTTCAGTCAGTCGATCCAGGGGTGCGATGAAGCCATCCATGCTGAACACACCATCTGAGGTGATCATCTTGGTGCGACAACCGGCCGCATCCGCGGCCTTCAGTTGCAGTTCCAGGTCGGCCATATCACTGTTGGCGTAGCGAAATCGTTTGGCTTTGCAAAGGCGCACTCCATCGATGATGGAGGCATGATTGAGCGCATCGGAAATGATTGCATCTTCTTCGCCCAGGAGCGGTTCAAACAGCCCACCGTTGGCATCGAAGCAGGCGGCGTAAAGGATCGTATCTTCAGTGCCGAAAAATTCCGCAATCTTTTGCTCAAGCTGTTTGTGCAGATCCTGCGTGCCACAAATGAATCGTACGCTGGCCATACCGAAGCCGTGCGAATCAAGCGCATCCTTGGCTGCCTGGATGACATCCGGATGATCAGCGAGCCCGAGATAATTGTTAGCGCAAAAATTCAGCACCTTGCGGCCATCACTGAGCGTGATCTCGGCAGATTGCGGCGAGGCGATGACGCGCTCGCGCTTGAGCAGGCCATCGTTTTCGATCTGCTTGAGCTCGGCGGCGTAGCGATTCTGAGCGGGGTAGGCCATGGCGGTTCCGAATTAAGAATTGGTGATTGCAGGAGTGACTTCAGTCGCGATTGCCCAACACGGGTTTGGTTGTTGTGAGAGCGGCGTGAGTCGCGATTGCTCGACGCAGCCGCGACCTGCGCAGTCGCGCCTCACCTCGCTGCCGCGCCTCACCTCGCTGCCGCAACAGGGATCAGTTCAATGGCGCACGCTCGACAATGGCGAATCCGCGGTCGGTCAGTCGCGTGCGTGCCTCGCGGTCTGCAAAGCCGGTCAGCAGGATGGTGCGCGCACCTGCGTCGCGCACGTTTTCTGCCTGAAGAAACGAAGCCATATCTTCGTCCCAGATCAGCGCATCAACCGGCACTGGCACCAGCAGCTCGCCCAGACAAAGTGCACCCAGGCCGCCGCCCAAGGCTTCGATCTCGCATTCACCGGCGCTGTAGCCCACGCGCCCGGGCAGGGGCGCGGTCAGTAGCAAGCGCAGCGAGTTGGTGACGAAGCGTGCTTCTACCTCACCCTGGGCTTCAATCGCCATGGTCAGCACATCGTCACAGCCCCTCGGCAGTTTGAGCACCGTCAGTGCACTGACCAGTTCGGTTTGCAAGGTGGGCGTGAACGCACCGTTGCGCACAAAGCGTCGCGTCAAACCATGTGTGCATCCCAGCTCATTGAGACGAACGCGATTACGCTCGCCGAGATTCTCAGCAGACTCTTCCCAAACGGCGCGGTCGATTTGCAACAATCTGGGCAATACGCCGGCCGTCGCCGCACCAAGCGCGCCCATCACCAGATTGAAACCGGCATCACTGCCAGTCGCCGACCAGGCGAGCGCATCCAACTTTTCATTCAGCACCGGGTTGCGGGAATACGGGTCTACGCCGACTTCACGCGCAATGAAGCGGCGCGTTCCGGAGAAGCCAAGTTCAGATTTGATCAGTCGCCTGCCGGCTTTCCTGGCTTCCGTGCCGACCTTCGACTCGTTGGGATCCGGTTCGGGCTCCGGCGCTCGTGCAGCGGTGAACGGTCCGGTCGGCTCGGGCTCGTTTTCGTCTTCGGCAATTTCGTCGCGCGATTTGTCGTAAAGCTTGCTGGCCTGTCGGCCAAGTTTTTTCGCACGCTCTTTCACCATGCGTGCAACGCCCTGTGGCAGACCTGCAACGGTTTCCTTGGGTTTGGTAAAGATGCGCTTGAGCCCGGTCCATACCTGTTTGGAGCGACGCTTTGCCTGCTTTCCAGCGGCGGAAGTCAGCCCGGTGCTATCCAGGCGCTCGATTGCCGCGACTTCATCAATACGGATCGGCAGTAAATCTTTGCTTTCAGCAGTGATGTCGCCAAAGCGCGTCTGCAGGGTGAAAACCAGCATGTATCCACGCACTTCGACTTCGGGCGCGACGGTGAAGCCCGGGCCACTGAGCATGGCGGCGCCAATCAAGTCGGCCGCCGCGTACATGCCGTTGGCGTTGGCTGTCGGCGGCGCGGCTTCTCGCACGGAAACCGGGGCAGCCGGTGCAACTTCGATCAGCGGTTCCGGCGGGGCTGCGGGCAGCGCCTCAACGACTGTGTCCACTTCGGCAAGCGGCGGCTTGGAATACTCGAATTGATCGCCCGAAAGCGCGTCGTCCTGTGCAATCGGAAGTTCGGCCTCGTCTGTCGGCCACTGCCTGTCCTCTGCGTCAGTGTCTTGGGCCATGGCCAGCTGAGCACAGAGCCCGATTATCAAGCTACAGCCGAGCGTCGTCGATGCGAGCAATTTGGCTGGGCGGATCTTCGCCTCAGTGACGTTCGGCTTGGTTTCATTCGAGCGATTGAAGTTCATGCGGCTTGCCCCAAAAGTGGCCCCAATGCGATGACGTCAGTATAGGTCCGCCGGGGCTTTCCGTATGTGCGATAGGACGCGGTGAGTGCTGTTTTTCCCATGGCCTGTCGCACAGACACACGCTGAACGGAGGTTGATGTTGGTGTCGGGCATCGATGCGGTTCACGATGCTCACCACATCCTACCTCGACGGACATTGATGCGGTTCACTGCGTTCACCACATCCTACCCTGGCGGTAGGATGTGGTGAACGCAGTGAACCGCATCGGTCGCGAATGTCAGGCGCTACACTTGCTACATCCCGGCTAGCCAGGTGTAGCTCATGGATATCCACGTCGCTTTCCTGCGCGCCAACGTCGCAGTGCTTGTCTTGGCTGTGGTTGCGTCTGTGACGTCGGTCCAGGCTCAGATCTTTTCAGTGTCCGATGCGACCGGCTTGCGCAACGCGATCAACGCCGCTGCCCCCGGCCACGAAATCGTCTTGGCGCCGGGCACCTACAACATTGTCGGAAACCTGTTGTGCGATACGGCAGCGACCGCGGGTGCGCCAATCGTGGTGCGCGCAGCTACGCCGCGGACGGCATTGATCCGCTTCGATGCCCTGGAAGGTTTCAAGGTCAGCGAGCCGCATTGGCGTTTCGAGGGGCTGGACATCGAAGGTATCTGTTCCGTCGACAACGATTGCGAGCACGCGTTTCACATTTTCGGCGCTGCCGATTTCACCGTCATCCGCGACAACCGGGTCCGCGACTTCAATGCCCAGATAAAAAGCAATGGCAACACCGTCGGGCCGGCATTCGTGTTTCCCGACGATGCGCTCATCGAGCGCAACAGCTTTTACGACACGCGTGCGCGCAATACGTCGTTGCCGGTAACCAAAATCGATGTGGTCGGCGGTCGGCGCTGGATCGTGCGCGCCAACAGAATCTACGACTTTGAAAAGGCTGGCGGCAATACCGTCAGCTATGCGGCTTTTCTCAAGGGAAATTCACGCGACGGAATGTTTGAGCGCAATCTGGTTATCTGCGAACGCCAGTTCAGCGGCGGCGTACGGCTGGGATTATCGTTCGGTGGGGGCGGTACCAGTCCCGGTTCAATCTGCGAGGACGGTAACTGCACGCCCGAACATCAGAACGGCACCATGCGCAACAACGTGATCGTCAACTGCCCGGCAGACGTCGGCATCTATCTGAATGCCGCAGCAAACTCACGTATTCAGCACAATACTTTGTACAACACCAGCGGCGTCGACGTGCGTTACGCGACATCGGTCGCGGACCTGCGCAACAATTTGATGGACGGGCAGATCCGCAATCGCGACGGCGGTACCCACACCAGCGCCGGCAACCTCACGCAGGTGCCGCTAGGTTCGTTCACGACGTGGTTTCAAGCACCGGCATTGGCCAATTTCCGTTTGCTGGATGGCAGCGCAATCGTCAATCTCGGCGCCGCTGCGCCGCTGGTGACCGATGACTTCTGTGCCAATCTGCGCAATGACGCGCTCCTGGACATTGGTGCGGTGGAGTACGACGGTGACGGCATTTGCGATACAACAATTGGCGGCGGGCAGTTCGGTGTGCTGTTCAGCGACGGCTTCGAATAGGGTGCGCCGGCGAAACCGGCGGAGTGCCGGGGGTGAAAGTCCTCGCCAACCAAGAGGAGTAGCGATCCATGAATGCGACCCAGCTCCGTGCCCCTTGCACTCGAACCGCGCAGGGGGTTTCTAGAGGTTCCCAAGTATTCGCGGCTGAAGCCGCTCCCTCGGCAGTGCTCAATTCCAGCTGCACACCACTTTTCCGCAGTTGCCCGCTTCCATCAGATCGAAGCCTTTCTGGAAATCGTCGATGTGAATCTGGTGGGTGAGCACTTTTTGCAGCGGGAAGCCGGTGAGCAGCATCTGCGTCATCTTGTACCAGGTCTCGTACATGCGACGGCCGTACATGCCGTGTAATACCAGGCCCTTGAAGATGACCTTGTCCCAGTCGATTCCAGCGCCGTTGGGCAGGATGCCCAGCAGCGCGATCTTGCCGCCGTGGTACATGCAGTCGAGCATATCGTTGAAGGCATGCGTGTTGCCGCTCATCTCGAGCCCGACATCGAAGCCCTCCATGTGCAGGTCTTTCATCACGTCCCTGACCGATTGCTTGGAGACGTTGACGACACGCGTTGCGCCCATATCTGCGGCGAGTTTGAGCCGGTAGTCGTTGACGTCGGTCACCACCACGTTGCGTGCACCGACATGTTTGCAGATACCGGCCGCGATGATGCCGATCGGACCGGCGCCGGTGATCAACACATCTTCGCCGATCAGATCGAACTCCAATGCGCAATGCGCGGCATTGCCATAAGGATCGAAGAACGCCGCCAGCTCAGACGGAATCTGATCCGGAATCGGCCATAGATTACTGGCCGGCATCGCGATGTATTCGGCAAACGCGCCATTGCGATTGACGCCGATGCCGATGGTCTTTGGGCACAGATGCTGGCGACCCGCGCGGCAATTGCGGCAGACGCCGCAGACAATATGACCTTCGGCCGACACGCGCTCCCCGAGGTTGTAACCACGCACGCCGTTGCCCATGTCGACGATGCGGCCGACGAACTCGTGACCGATCACCAAGCCAGGCTTGATCGTGCGTTGACTCCATTCGTCCCACTTGTAGATGTGCAGATCGGTGCCGCAGATCGCGGTCTTCTCCAGCTTGATCAACACGTCGTTGGGGCCGATCTCGGGCATTGGCACCTGTTCCATCCAGATGCCTTTGGTGGCTTCGCGCTTGACCAGCGCTTTGATCATCTGCGGCATGAGGTTCTCCCTGAGTAGGAGCGATTATACGTGCGCCGCAGGCACGATTTGTGCGCGCCATGGATGTTTACTGACCCCGCCCCATCCGTTCCGGAGCATCGGCGCGGGGACAAAGCCCGTCGGCGTGCGGCGTATTTCGCGCCAGGCGCTGCCGTAAACTGCGAACCGCGATCTGCCATCCGCAACCGAATGCACGACCAACGTCCACCCGCAATCTTTCTGATGGGGCCAACCGCTTCGGGCAAAACCGCGTTTGCGGTTGAGCTGGTGCAGCGTTGGCCGTTGGAAATCGTCAGTGTCGATTCCGCTCTGGTTTATCGCGGCATGGATATCGGCACCGCCAAGCCCGATGCCGAGACGCTGCACCTGGCGCCGCATCGATTGATTGACTTGTGTGCGCCGACGCAAGCCTATTCGGCTGCCGATTTCTGTCGCGATGCACTCAGTGCGATGCATGAGATACGTGCAGACGGCCGCATACCGCTGCTGATTGGTGGCACCAGCATGTACTTCCGTGCGTTGCAGCATGGGCTGTCGGATCTGCCCGAGGCCGATCCAGCGGTGCGCGGACGTCTGGAAGCGGAGGCGAAGGCACTGGGCTGGACAGCCATGCATAAGCGTCTGCAAGCAAGCGACCCGCTGGCGGCGGCGCGTATCCATCCGAACGACCCACAACGCATCCAGCGCGCCCTGGAAGTGATTGAACTTACCGGACGGTCATTGAGCGAACAGCAGGGACGTCGCCAGAAACCGCTCGGTTTTCGCATCCTCAAAATCGCGGCCTGCCCGGCCGACCGGGCGGTCCTTCATCAGCGCATCGAGGCGCGTTTCGCGCTGATGCTGCACGCTGGGTTGTGTGACGAAGTACGCGGCCTGATGGCGCAACCCGGCATGCACGCGGAACTACCGTCCATGCGTGCGGTCGGATATCGCCAGACCTGGCAGCATCTCCAAGGTGCGTTCGACCGGCGCGAACTGCTTGATCGTGGAGTATTTGCCACGCGTCAGCTCGCCAAGCGTCAAATTACCTGGTTACGCTCCGAATTCGATGCGTTCTGGCGCGACCCTGGTGACGCTGCCGCGCGCACCGATGCGTTGCGATTGATAAGTTCATTTTGCGCTATGTAGCGCCGGGCTTGCGCCGCTGTCATGCGGGCTTGATCAACGATTGCAAAACATCACGCCAAGCAGCGCGACAATCCCCTCCCGGCAAGGGCAAGCCGTTACCCCGATGGCGCGGCCGTGTCGAAAGTCACGAACCGCCGATGAATTGGGCCAATGTGCCGATGACAGCGCTTGATTCACGCGGAATTGGCTCCATTCAAAGGTACACTTCGACTCGACCGATTGTCGGCAGTTGCCGCATCAGGCGTATTTGCGCAGGTCGTTTGAGCGAAACATGCTGCTTGCAGGCGCATGTTTTACTTTTGAGATGGTTGTGCTGCAAAGTTTCGCTGAAAGGAGAAGAAAAATGAGCAAAGGCCAATCCCTGCAAGACCCGTTCCTGAACGCCCTGCGGCGCGAGCGGATTCCGGTTTCCATCTACCTGGTCAATGGCATCAAGCTGCAAGGTACGGTGGAATCGTTTGATCAATTCGTCGTGCTGCTGCGCAATACCGTCAGTCAGATGGTCTACAAGCATGCGATTTCCACGGTAGTGCCGGCGCGCAATGTGCGCGTCGATGGCGGCACGCATGGCAACGACCACGCCGACGACCTCCCGGAAAGCTGATCGCACTTGGACTTCTTCAATCGATCCAAAGGTGGTGAGCTGGCGTTGCTGGTGCAGCCACACGCCCCGGGTGCTGACGCCAGCGATGAGCTGGCTGAATTCACCGAGTTGGCGCGCTCCGCTGGCGCCCAGGTGCTGGGCACGCTCAATGCGCGCGTAGATCGCCCCAATCCACGTTTTTATCTGGGCACTGGCAAAGTAGAAGAGCTGGCTGCGCTGCGTGCCGAACTCGGCGCCGATCTGATCCTGGTCAATCGTTCGCTGAGCCCGGTCCAGGAGCGCAATCTCGAAGCCGAGCTCAAGTGCCGCGTGGTGGATCGCACCGGATTGATTCTGGATATTTTCGCGCAGCGTGCCCGTACCCACGAAGGCAAGCTGCAGGTCGAATTGGCGCAGCTCAAGCATCTGGCGACGCGCCTGGTACGCGGCTGGACGCACTTGGAGCGGCAACGCGGCGGCTCCATCGGTCTGCGCGGCCCAGGTGAAACCCAGCTTGAACTGGATCGGCGCATGTTGGCCGATCGCGTCAAGGCTTTGGAAGTGCGGCTGGAGAAAGTTGGATTGCAGCGCAACCAGTCGCGCCGCCGTCGCGAGCGCGGACAGCTGCCGGTGGTCACCTTGGTGGGTTACACCAATGCCGGCAAATCCACCTTGTTCAATGCGATTACCGGGGCCGGCGTTTATGTCGCGGACCAGTTGTTCGCCACGCTGGACCCGACCCTGCGCAAGCTCGATCATCTGAGCAGCGGCCCGGCGATCCTGGCTGACACCGTCGGTTTTGTGCGCGACCTGCCGCATGATCTGGTGGCCGCATTCCGTTCGACACTGTCCGAAGTGCGCGATGCCGACCTGTTGCTGCATGTGGTGGACGCCGCTGATCCGGATCGTGACCAGCGCATTGATCAAGTGAACCAAGTGTTGACCGAGATCGGCGCCGGGGATGTGCCGCAGATGATGGTGTACAACAAGATCGACCTGATTGAAGGCTCCGGTGCACGCCGTGAGCGCATCGATGCCGGCCGCATCGAGCGCGTCTGGGTCAGCGCCGCCGGCAATATCGGCATCGACCTGCTGCGTGCAACCATCGGCGACGTGCTCAGCGACGAGCGTTGGCACGGCAGCCTGCATCTTCCAATGAGCGCCGGGCGTTTGCGCGCGCGCCTGTTCGCCGCCGGAGTCGTACAGCAGGAGTCAATGGACGATGGCGGCTGGCATCTGGACATCGATGCGCCCAAAAACCGCCTGACTCCGCTATTCGGATTACCCGATGGCGACGGCGAATGGCTGCGTCAGCGCTTGAGTTTTGCCGAGGTCGACACCAGATAGCTCACTGTGGGAGCAGATCCGCCGCTTCCGCTTGGCCGCTTCTCAACGATTTTGATTTGCCCACCCGCGAACCGCTACCTACAATGCGCGGCGCTTTGACTACTTTCGGTCGCCTGCGACCTAATGGAATGGAAATGGCCTGGAACGAGCCTGGAAACAACAAGAAGCGTGACCCCTGGCAGGACGGTGAACAGCCGGATCTGGAGGAGACGGTCAAGCAACTCAAAGAACGCTTCGGGCGCTTGTTCACTGGCGGTGGTGGGTCGGGTATCGGATTGATCCTGCTGGTCGTGATCGGACTGGTGGTTTTGATAGGACTGTTTGACTCGTTCAAGCAGATCAACGAATCGACGCGCGGCGTAGTGCTGCGTTTCGGCAAGGTGCATCGCATCATGGGCGCGGGCCTCAATTTCAAATGGCCGCGACCGATCGAAGAAGTGCTGGTGGTTGAAACCGCGCAGGTGAAGAGCTACTCCGCTCAACGCGTGCGCATCCTGACCAGCGATGAGAATTTGCTCGACATCGATTTCAACGTCCAGTTTCGCGCCGCCGATCCGGAGAAATGGCTGTTTGGCGTGCGCAAGCCCGAGGAAACCATCGAGAGCGCATCCGAGAGCGCGGTGCGTCAAGTGGTGGGCGCCAACACCATGAACGAGATTCTGTCCGAGGAGCGCACCGCGATGGCGGCCAGTGCCACCAAGGAACTGCAGCTTCTGCTCAGCCGCTACAACACCGGTATCGTGGTCACCGGGCTGAATTTCCAGAACCTGCGCCCGCCCGAGAAAGTGCAGGCCGCGTTCGACGACGCCATTGCGGCGCGAGAAGACAACCAGCGTTATAAAAATCAGGCCGAGGCCTATGCCAGCAAGATCGTGCCCGAGGCACGTGGTCGAGCCGCGCGCATCCGCACGGAGGCTGAAGGCGCCAAACAGGCCGCCATCGCCAAGGCGACCGGCGATGCCAAGCGCTTCGAACTGCTGCTCGCTCAATATCAAAAGGCACCGGTGGTAACCCGCAAGCGTCTGCTGCTGGAAACCATGCAGGACGTGCTGTCGAAAAACCCCAAGGTGATGGTCGACGTCAAGGAAGGCAACAACAGCATGATGTACCTGCCGCTCGACAAGCTGCTGCAAAATGCGGGTGTTGCGCCAGCGCTGCCGCCGCCTGCCGTGAACAGTGTGCCGAGTGTGCGCGCGACGCCAACGCCCGGCGTCGAACGGGCAAGCAGCCGCGACCCCAATGATGAGCCGCTGCGTGGAACCCGGGAGCCGCGCCAATGAAAAATATTCTGTTGATTGGCATCCTGGTTCTGTTTTTGCTCGCAGTGAACAGCCTGTTCATCGTGCGTGAAGGCGAGCACGCGGTATTGCTGCAATTCGGAGCCGTGAAAAATTCCAGCTACCAGCCCGGCCTGCACTTCAAGTTGCCGGGTGTGCAGAGCGTGCGCAAGTTAGAGCGCCGCATCATCACCCTCAATCGCGAACCGCAGCGTTACCTCACGTCCGAGAAGAAAGACGTGCTGGTGGATTTCTACATCAAGTGGAAAATCAACGACGCGGCCAAATTCTGGACGGCCTCCAGTGGTGACGAGAGCCTCGCCGAGAGTCGACTGGAAAACACCGCGCGTGACGTGCTCGGCCGCGAGATCATCGCCATGGAGCTGAAGGAGGTCGTTGCTGATCAGCGTTCTACCCTCATGGACGCGATGCGTGTCACCTTGAACAAGACCGTGGGTGAGCTGGGCATCGAAGTGGTGGATCTACGCATCATGAGCATTGCCCTGCCGGATCAGGTCAGCCAGCAAGTATTCGATCGCATGTCGACCGAGCGCGAACGCGTGGCCAACGACCTGCGTTCCAAAGGCATCGAGGCCTCCGAGCAGATCCGCGCCACCGCTGATCAGAACCAGCAAGTGGTGTTGGCCGAGGCCGATCGCGATGCCCAGTTGCTGCGCGGTGAGGGTGATGCCGAGGCCGCTGCGATCTATGCCGGTGCCTATGAGCGCGACGCCGAGTTCTACGGTTTTTATCGCAGTCTTGAAGCCTATCGCGCCGCGTTTTCGAAAAACGATTCGGTGCTGGTGCTCGATCCCAAGTCCGAGTTCTTCCAGTATTTCGGCGAAGCGGGAAGGAAGTAGTCAGGCGCTGGATGCACCGGCATGTCCGATGAAATCTGGGTTGCCGGTTGCTTGATCCTGGTGATTGAAGGCCTGCTCCTGGCTGCAATACCGGTGTCGTGGCAGCGCGTGATGCTTGAGCTGGCTTCGGTCGATCCGAAACGGTTGCGCATCGGCGGAATTGTCGCGATGTTGGTCGGCCTGGTCTGTCTCAAGCTGGTCAAGGGTTAGTTGCAATGCACCGGGATGCACAATCCCGCCGCATGAAAAAGTTCACGGCTGTCTCCTGACCTCTTCTCAAACCTCCCCGAACATCCGAGAGAATTGCGAACATCCGACTGCTCCGGTTCTTTCACGTTAAACTCCCGGCGAAAGATTCCGGCTGTGGGGCGCCTTAGACGCGCCGCGCCCGCGTGCGTAAACACCGCAACGCAGCTTTCGCCCCGGCGCGTGCCACCGAATTCGCAACTTGGAGTGATCTGCAATGGGCAAGTCAGTAGTGATTCTCGGCGCGCAATGGGGCGACGAAGGCAAGGGCAAGATCGTTGACCTGTTGACCGAAGGCGTGGGCGCCGTGGTTCGCTTTCAGGGCGGCCACAATGCCGGACACACGTTGGTGATCAACGGCAAAAAAACCGTACTGCACCTCATTCCATCGGGCATCCTGCGCCCGGACGCGCTGTGTCTGATCGGCAATGGCGTGGTGCTGTCGCCCGCAGCATTGATCAAGGAAATCGGCGAGCTTGAGGCCAATGGCGTGGACGTGCGCTCGCGGCTGAAAATCAGCCCGGCTGCACCGCTGATCATGCCGTACCACGTTGCCGTCGATCAGGCGCGCGAAAAGGCATCGGGTGCGAAGGCGATCGGCACCACGGGTCGCGGCATCGGGCCTGCATACGAAGACAAAGTCGCGCGTCGCGGCATCCGCGTCGCCGATCTTTCCTATCCGACACAGCTTGCGGAAAAAGTACGCGCTGCGGTCGACTATCACAACTTCGTGCTGGGGCAGTGGCTCAAGGCCGCTACCGTCGACTATCAAAAAATTCTCGACGAAGCGTTGGCATTTGCCGACTACGTCAAGCCGATGGTCGCTGATGTCAGCACACTGCTATATGAGGCCCGTCGTCGCGGCGAGAAAATCCTGTTCGAAGGCGCCCAGGGTTCGTTGCTCGATATCGACCACGGCACCTATCCGTATGTCACTTCCAGCAACACCACAGTCGGCGGCGCGCTCGCTGGCACCGGTGTCGGTGCCGACGCCATCGACTATGTACTCGGCATCGCCAAGGCCTACGCCACGCGTGTCGGCGGCGGCCCGTTTCCAACCGAGCTCAACGACGCGATGGGCGAGAATCTGCGCAAGCGTGGCAACGAGTTTGGTGCCACCACCGGGCGCCCGCGTCGCTGCGGCTGGATCGACATGGTGGCGCTCAAGCGCGCGGTGCAGATCAACGGCATCTCCGGTCTGGCGATCACCAAGCTCGACGTGCTCGATGGTCTGCCCAGCATCAAGGTCTGCATCGCCTACGAATATCGCGGCAAGCGCCGCGAACTGGCACCGCTCGATGCTGCCGGCTGGGATGAAGTAAAGCCGGTGTATCTCGAATTCCCCGGCTGGGACGAACCCACCAGCGGCATCCGCGAGTTCAGCAAATTGCCAGCGGCCGCGCGCGCGTACCTGCGTTCGGTCGAAGAACTTTCCGGCTGTCCACTCGCCCTCGTCGCCACCGGTGCCGACCGTCTGGACACGATCGTCCTCAAGGATCCGTTCGCGTAGCAGCGCACCCGAGCGCGGCAAATCGGTAGGAGTGCACCCGTGCGCGACACATGCAATGCAGCCCTCGAGCACTGTTCCCGACGCCTCGCGACGCGCCAGAATCGCGAGGCAGAGCACGTTTGTTCGATCGTCCATCTGCTCGACTGTCAAACCGCATTGCGATCTGGTGATTGGTGTTTATGTATCACTCGTTTGTTTCTGGTCGTTTGAGCTTCGCTGCCTGGGTGTGCGCCGGCCTGCTGCCGATTTCAGCCGGAGCGCAGACCATCCCGAACACGCTCGGTTGGCATGAGCTTGCCAATACGCGAATCCGGCCACTGTGCCCGTCGATTCTCACCTTCGAGTATGGGAGCTGCAGTGCAGTGACCAACGCCTGGGGAGGCGCGGTGCTGGATGCGGTGCGCAACCGCCTGTACATCCTTGGTGGCGGGCACGCGGATTACGCTGGCAACGAGGTCTACATGCTCGATCTCGACAGCGTGCAGATGTCGCGCGTGAATGAGCCAAGTTTTCCGGTGCGCGATGGTTGCCTGGCCGGCAACCAGTCGATGTACGCCGATGGCCGCCCGGTCTCTCGGCACACCTACTCCAACATCGAATACCTGCCGGCGATCGATCGCATTCTGCTGTTTGGCGGTTCGCGCTGGCAATGCGGTTACTTTGGCGATGACACTTGGTTGTTTGATCCCGGCGGCGACACCTGGACCCGGCAAATCACCTCGGCTCAACCCACAGGCACATTCAACATGGGGTTGACCCGCGACCCGCAAACGCAACGGGTCTATGGACGCAGCGAGAATCTTCTCTATTCGTTCGATGCAAGTCTTGGCACCTGGACGCAGCGCAGTGAAGAGTTTTCTGCGGGCAGCTATAAGAATGCCGTGCTCGACCCGGTTCGCCGTCACTACTACTGGTATGTGCAGGGCGAAACCACATTGCGCTGGTATGACATCAGCAATGCCAGCGCCAACAATTTGCAAAGCCAGTCACGCGCCACCAGCGGCTGCGCTGCATTCATGGCTGACGGCGACGCCGGCTGGCAATACGACCCCGTGCTCGATCGGCTGGTGGCCTGGACCAACGGCGACAATGTGTATCTGCTCAATCCAGATACCGGTGCGTGCGAAACGCGCACTTTCTCCAACGGGCCGACCGCGGTGGAAGCGGGCACGTTCGGTCGCTTTCGTTACATCCCGAGCATGAATAAATACATCGTCTGCAATTCAATCGACGCCAACTGCCATGCCTTGGTGCTCGGCCCGGCCAATGTTTTTTTCAGTCATGGATTCGAGTAGTTTACCCTCCTGCGCCAGCGCCTCCTACGGAGTCACACATCCAAGCTCATCGCAACCCGCTGCAGGGTTCGATGACGCAGACGCTACCGCGAGTGCGCCCTCGGCAATAACTGACATGATCATCGCGCCCAGCGCCATATCTTCCAGCACGCCAAAGTGCTGAATGCGCAATCGTCCTTCGCGATCGATCAGCAGCAGGGTGGGTGTACCGCGCATGGCGTAGTGCCGCATCGTCTGCGGCACAGCATCGGCGTCGCCGGGTGCATCGATGGCAATCGGAAACTCCAATCGATACTCATGCGCGAACGCCTGCAACGCCGCGCGGGTGCCTTGCGCTTGATGATGCTCGAACACCGAGTGCAACCCGATCAGCACCAAGTCGGTTGCAGAAAAGTGTCGCGCCGCCTTTTGCGCCTGCGGCAATGCATGACTGACGCAGCCCGGGCACAGCATCTGGAACACCTCGACCAGGACGACGCGCCCGCGCAGCGCCGCCAACGAAAAATCGTCGGCGGCATTCAACCAGGACTGCGTGATAAACGGCGCTGCCATCGGATACATGCGGACCTCGTCTGCGACTGGGCGAACACGCGGCATTGTAAGCGCGTTGCTCATGGCGTCGGCGTCGCCTTCGCGGTCACGCGCTGCGGCAGGCTCAGATCACCCGACTGCACATCGAACACGTTTACCACGCAAAGCAGCGGGCTATGCGCACTTGCATTGATACGAAGCCCGGCAGTGACGCCATCAAACGCCTGGTCCAGTACCCGCCCTGCGTCATCGAACGGCACGCGCACACTGACACTTGGTCCGGTAAAACGCGGCGCGTAACCGGGGCTGTCGATCAATAGCGGCACACCTGGCCAGGTCTTGGGTAGACGCGGTTTGCTACCTTCGGGGATGTCCTGCACCTTGAGTGCGCCCTTGCCACAGACCTCATCCGGCACCAGCACCACCCAATGCGTATGCCAGTCGGCACCGGTGGTCGCGAACAGCGGCGTATCGTCGAAATCAGGATGGATGGTCACCGCCAATGCCAGCGTTCCGGCGTCGTGGTCAAAGCCCACGTCAAACGGATCGATACGCGTCGGCCACACATAAGAAAACACGTCTGCACCGGCGAACGCACCCTTGCGTGTCGGCCGCTCCTTCCCGGCCTTGCCTTTCACTTTCATCGAAAAAACCATCCAGCGTTGCTCGCGATCGACGCGAATATCGGTCTCGACGATATCGAATGCGGGCGCCGGCACGGATTTTTGTGTGGTCGCCGAGGCGTGTGAATGCGCCAGTGCAGTGCAACCGATGAGCACAGCAAGCGCCGTGCTTTGGCGGCGTACAGAGGGGGTGGTTTGCATAAAGTGCTCCATTGCTTTTGCACAGCATCGCGCGCCGAGAATCGGTCGCACTGCTATGTCTGGGCGGCAATGTAGTCGTCCTGCCCGGGCGCGAGAAGTCTGCACAAGCCCGTGTCATAGGCACTTTTTGGTTCGCGTTGGGACAACGGCTGAGGAAATATATTTTTGCCGCAGCTCCCTAGCCAACGACTTGTCTGCGAATCAGCAGCGGAGCCAAAGCAACACGCTCAGCCGCGCTCCTGTTCCAACGCAGCGATCTGGTCCAGCACGGTATTGAAGCGAACGCCAAACGCGCTCAGTCGATACTCCACGCGCGGTGGCACTTCGGCAAACACTTCGCGCTCGACGATGCCAAAGCGCGCCAATTTACGCAGGCGTTCATTCAACACCTTTGCCGTCAGTCCTTCGACCTGGCGCTGCATTGCCCCAGGCCGCGACACTCCGGTGCTGATCAGGCGCAATACAGTCAATGACCACTTGCAGCCGACAATGTCCTCCACCATCCCGGCAACAGGCATGGCTTGGGCGACAGATCTTTCTTCAGGTGCGGACATGCGATCCAGCATGAGTGCTTAAGGACTGGAAATCCAGCAGCAATTTAGAAGGGCAGAGAGCCTGATCGCACGAACCGGCCGATTCCGCCTCAACCCTTGCTACTCGAAACCATTCTTTAACAACGCATCAATGAACGTGCTCTCGACCGCGCCGATGTCACAGCGGGCAATGCCATCCGCATCGCCGTCGATGGGGCGCAGCACATAGCGCGCATCCTGCGCCAGGCAACCCGCCGGATTGCCGGCGTCGATTGCAGCGCTGCCAAAGGCGGGGCGCATCGTCGGAATAAAGCCTCCGTTGGACGCCGGTGGCAACAACCAGCTCATATATGAAACAAACTGGCTGCCGGTGTCGTTTTCGATCTGGCAGCTGCCACCAAAGTACAAGTTCCAGCCTGCCACTCCGGTTTGCGCCGCGCTGAGGCTTGCAGCGCACGAGTTATTGCCATTGAGCACGTTGTGGTTCAGCGCAATCAAGTTGGTCACGCTGAGCCAGAGTTGCGACGGCTGGCCTGCGCCTTGGGCGCTGTTGTCGCTGAACGTGTTGTGCTCGATTCGCGCATGGCAACAGTTGACCAGGGCCAGCCCGCCTCCAGCGTTCTTGGCGCTGTTTGCAAAGAACGTATTGTTGCGGGCGGTCATCATCGTTGAAAGTGATTGGATCACGCCCACCGCACCGCCGTCGCGACCCTGGTTGCCAGAAAAATAGTTGTTCTCGAGAGTGAGTTCATTCGCGCCATTGCCGTAGTACACCATGGCACCGCCGTCGCCCGCGCCCTCAATATCAAAGTTGAGTGAGGGGTTGCGGCAGGGTGTGCCGTTGTTGATGAAGATCGAATCGATGATCAACACGGACAGGCCGCTGCCAGGCATGTTCAGACCGAGCGCGCCGCCGCGGCCGCTTGCGCACGTGCTGGGCAACGTATTATTTAGATAGACACGATTATTTTCGAAACGGGCGCGGCGGATGGTGACCGCATGCGCGCCTTCCTTGGCGAGTGCGCCACCGATTGCGTCGATACTTGCCACTGGCACCGCCGCGCTGCTTTCGATCTGATTGTTGATAAATACCGAATCGATCACCTGCAGTGGACCGGCCGCGAACACTGCGCCGCCGCGCACGCCCGTCGCCGCAGACTGGAAATACACGCGGCACTCTTCAAGCCGCACCGAATCCAGTTTCAATGCCGTGAGTTGATTGCGCACGGACACACAGCCGCCGGAATCGATGCTGCCGCCACGGCGAATGTTTAGGAAGTTCAATTCCAGCGCAGTTGTGGTCGCGCCCACGGCCACCGAAAACGGACGGTGGCCATTGCCGTCGATGATCACCCCCGCTGCGATATCACCACCACTGATCCGCACGTTGGCACCGACAACATTCGGCATCGGTTGATTCAGGAAAATCACATTGCTGGCCCCGACCGGCGTGGTCACCGGAAAGTTGAAGCGGATGTCCTGCAATGTCGCCTGGCCGGATTGCAAACCCTGCAGCGCGGCGTGCAGCGATCCGGCCCCGGAGGGATTGGTGTTCGTCACCCAGGTGATGGTCTGAGCCTGAACGCTGAGTGAGATCGACCCGAGCGCGACAAGAATCAACGCGAGGCGCGCGCGGCGTGAACCAGAGGATCGACAGGGGCGCATGCAATGCTTCCGCGTAGTGGATGTTGCATCAGTCTACGCAGAGTAGGGCCGAAGATGGTCATCACTACCGTCCGTGCCGGCCGCAAGCTGAGCAGCGCCGGGTTAACTTGTGGCAATCGGGTGCGCTAAGCTCGTTTGGTTAGCCCACACTAAATGTTCCCTTGAATTTGGTTTCGCAGCCTGGGAGATACCGTATGCAATTTATTCGTGCCTTCATTGCCGGTTTTCTGTCCACCCTGATCTTTCATCAGGGTCTGCTTGCAACGCTGTACGCCGGTGGCATCAGTCCGCGCCCGGCCTATGTGATGGCGAGCGTGCCACCACTGGGCATCCCTTCCGTACTTTCGCTGGCGTTCTGGGGCGGCATCTGGGGCATCGCGCTGTGGCTGATGATCCGACGCTCCAAAGGTGCCACGCACTGGCTGCTCGCGCTGGTGCTTGGCGCCGTGCTGCCCAGTATCGTCGCGCTGTTCATCGTGTTCCCGATGAAGGGCATGGCGATGGGCGGCGGCTACGACCCGAAACTCATCATCGGCGCCCTGTTGCTCAATGGCGCCTGGGGTCTGGGCGTGGCCCTGATCATGAAGTTGCTCAGCCCAAGCTCGAAACAGTAACCGGCACCGCTGGCTCGCGACCGGCGCCAGCGCGCCGGTTACTTGACGCTTGCGAGTACGCGCGACGGCCGACCTTCGAGTTTTTCGGCATCCGCACGCAGTTCGTTCAAGCTTACGGTCTCCCTTCGCATCAGCAGCGTGGTCAGCTGATCAATGCCGGTAGCCCCGTTCGCGCGCAGCTCCTGGTCCAGGGCCGCGAACAGCGCAACAGCCTTGCGTGTGCGATCGCGCGCCGACTCGCTGGCTCGCAGCTTTTCGACCTTTGCGCCAGACGTGTCGGCACTCTTGATTGACAGCGCAAAGCGCTTTGCAGAAATCAGCCCGGCGCGGTGACCAATATCCAGAGAATAGTATTCCGCGATACCCTCGCTGATCCAATCATCGGCGCCGTCCCCGCGGATGTCAGTGATCACATGCGTCAGTTCGTGCAGCAACGGGCTGGTGCCGTTTTCGCTCAACAGCGGTCGCTGTGCATGTAACCACAGCGACCCAGGCGCCGACAGGCCACCGCGCCACATCGGATCGCCACTGCGCACGATCAAAATCTTGTCAGGCAGTTTGCCAAACGCCAGGCGCATCTCGGGCAAAGCCTGACGCACGATCGCCATCGTGGCTACATGATCAACGCGCTCGCCTTTGGGTGCCGCGATCGTGACGCGTGTGCCCGCTATCGTCTCGCGCGTTGAAAACAGATCGCCGGCGCCGATCCAGCCGACCGGCCGGTCAAACTTGCGTTCGGCATTGGTAATGGCGAACTCGCCGTCAGCCACCTTCGAGTACGCCGTCTCGACATCGCTCCAGCCAGGAGGCAATTTGAAACTCAGCTTCGCAGTCGAGCCGCTGCCCTTGGTTGCACGTACCTTTGCCGCCGGAAACAATCGATCGCCACGCGTGATCACCCATTTCGGCGTCATTCGAGAATCGTAAGCGCCATCGCTGCGACGATGCTCAACCGCAACGCGATAACGCAATGCGCCACCGGTGCGCGGCGGCAGCCACAGCACACGGTCGCCGTGCCGCTCGATCGAACCGTCGCCACTGACCGCGATGTAAATATCCACTGGCATGCGCAGGTCAAGCGCGATCAGTCTGCCGGTCACAGGTCGCGTGCTGATCTGGATATCCGCACTTCCAGCCGCAGGCAAAAATCGTGCCGAGTAGTGCACTTCATACTTCGGCGTCGCGGCCTGCGCCGCGCCAATCAATGTGGCCAGCAGCAACGTCAGGGCAGTGGGTAGGGCGGATCGAGCCATTGTGGTGCCTGCTGGATTCATGAGCGGGCAGTGTACGCGCTGACAACCACGAAGACCGGTGTTGGCACTGCGCGTGACCCATTCATTGCTTCGCCGTTCACAAAAAAGTGCGCGGCTCATCGCAGTGCGCAGCCGCGGCTTCGTCCAACCGCTGCAATTGCACGACACGCAATCCCACTGATTGTCTGCAGTTCATGGCACGCAATTCGTGCACGCTCCAAGGCGAGTAAGATGCCAACGAATTGGGAGGGTCTATGCGCACTCTATCGTTCGGCTTCCTTTGCGTTGGTGCATTTTTTCTGACACCCGGCGCGCTGCTCGGCGATGTATTGCCGCAATTTCCGCCAGGCTCGGTTTGGCGTCAGAACGTCAGCGGCGCGGCTGTGCATCTGAGTTCACCATCGATGATCAGCACGCTGCAAGGCCTGGGCGGTTTTGGCAACGGCCGCATGCAGATAGACTTTTCCATTCGCGTGGTACGCGCCGCTGCGGGCGGAGCCACCGTGCCGATCACTTCGATAGTCGGTGGCGGGCCCAACGATGTTTACTACAGTCCCGACTGCGATGCGCTGGGTAGCGCAGTGCCCGTGCCCCCCGGCGCCACGATCGAGGGCGAGACCGGCATGACCTGCGATGTCTTCGGTAACGACTGTCACTACCTGGTGACCCAAGGCAACACGTTGTTTGAGGTGTATCGCGGCACCGTAGCCGCGGGCAGCATGCAATCGCAATGTCTGGCCACATGGCAATTGAACGTGGTCTATCCGCCGCAGGGTCGTGGCGAACATTGCACCAGCGCCGATGCCGCCGGCTTTCCGATCGCACCCATGCTGTTCAATGCCGATGAAATACACGCCTCGCTGACCCTCGATGCAACCGGCAACGGCGACCTGGGCCATGCCATCCGTTTCATTCTGCCCAATCCACGCATGGCCAGCGATGCGTCGCTCGGTGGCGTCGAAGGCCGACTCTACGTGCGCCCCGGTTCGCATGCCGGCGGCCCCAGCGGACCCGTCGGTTCCGTGCCCTACGGCGCCCGCCTGCGCCTGCGCAGCGACTTTCCACTCGCCAACTACAACCCCGCCGCGCGCGTGATCCTCAACACACTCAAACGCTTCGGCATGGTGCTGGCCGATGGCGGCACCGTGGCACTGACCGCAGAGAGCGACCTCTACACCACGGCAAAGTGGGTCGATTTTCCTCTCGCCGCCCGCGTTTTCGATCAAACCTCCAGCGCCGCCATCGTCCTCATCTCCGATTTCCAAGTAATGGACACCGGCCCACGCATCGCCGAAACCTACGACTGCGTCCCCACCGTATTGCCGACTGGCGTGATATTTCAGGACGGGTTTGAGTAGAGCGGGCGAGGTGGGTGCAAGAGGGACCGAACTTCACTCTCTGAGTCGCGCGCGCCTAGTTGCCGCCAAAGCATTCCGATGCCCGCGGAAGGGCCCTCAGCCGAAAACAGTCGTCAGCGGTTTGCGGGCCAGCAAGGCTTTGTGCGGTGACAGACATGAGAATGTGAAGCGCGCGTTTCCCCAGGAACTCCTGGAATGAGGTTGCCTTGATTGCACTCGAGACGCCTCGCAGCCGCCGGTAGAAACGCATCTGCTTTGCTGACATCGGCAAATTTCGAAATAGCATCGATCCATCAATACCGAACTTTTTATGAGTACGCGTTCTATGAGTGCTCGTTTTATGAGCGCTTGTTTTATCAGTACTGGCCGCGGCCCAGCAAACGCCAGTGCAGTGCCCGACGTTTATCCCCGCGTCCTGCATGGCATGAATTGGCCTGACGCATGTCCCCTTTTCCGCGGATTTACGAAAGGTATGTGAACACCGATCGGGGACTCGCCCGCGATCAACGAACTGGGAGCTTAAACCGTGAACTTTCGCAATCGCCTGTATGTCTTCGCAACATTGATGCTGATGCCGATTCTGGCCGGAGCCGGCGACGGCGACCTCGATCCAAGCTTCAGCGTCGACGGCAAGGTATGGCACGACTGGCCCGCCAGCTTGGTGCAAGTGGAAACAACAGCGGTACTGGCGCTCGCCGACGGCAGCGTGGTCACCGCAGGATGGGCCGACAACGGAAGCAATAATCGTGATTTTGCGATCGCCAAGTTCACCAGCGGTGGCGTACTCGACGCTGGCTTCGGTAATGCCGGCTCCTTGATCGTATCCTTCGATGTGGTTGCCGGTGGCGACGACCGTGCGTTCGGCATATTCCAAGTGGCCGGCAACAAGCTGCTGGTGGTCGGATCCGCCGATGTCGGCGCGCCTGCCTATCGGCGCCCTGCGATGCTGCGCCTCACTTCCAACGGACAACCCGATGCCACGTTCGGCGCCGGTGGCAAGCGTGTCGTCGCTACACAGCCGCTGGGGCCGGGGGCGTCAATGAACTTCAAAGTTGCCAAGCGTGCACCCGATGGCAAATTGTTGGTTGCGGGTTACTGTCAAAACTGCGGTTTCGGCGGCCCGCCTGATTTCGTCGCACTGCGCCTGTTGCCAGAGGGCGATGTCGATTCAACATTCGGCAATCTCGGCTGGGTCAACTTTGGCCGATTCAATACCAACAACCAGTGGCTCAATGAACAGGTGAATGACATTGCCGTCGACGACATGGGCCGCGTCGTGCTTGCCGGTACCAGTACACTCGACAGCGATCCCAATGAACAAGTGCGCCCGCTGCTGGTGCGTTTTACTGCGGCTGGTCAGCTCGACACCACATTCAACACCACCGGCTTTTTCGAGATCGATCTACTCGGCAGTTGGGGCGCCTCCGCCATCGCGTTGGACAGCGTCACGCAGGGGTCCATCATCGCATTGAATCTGGTCAATCCGGGCGTCGCCACTCCGGCAGCCGTGCTGATGCGGTTATCCAGCAGCGGCAATGTGAATGGGTCCTTTGGCGTCAATGGCCAGCTCGACCTGACCCGCGAAGAAGGCACCCACATCGATGCATTGGTCGTTCGCGCCGATCGCCGCATCATGGCCGCTGGCTGGATCGATCCGACCGGCACCGGACAACGCGACTTTTTTCTGGCACGCAGCCTCGCCGCCGGCGATCTGGACAACAGCTTCGACGGCAACGGCGTGCAGCGCGTCGCGTTCGATATCGTCACCAATGCCTCCGACCAGGCCAACGCCATGACACTATCGGACGAGCGCGCCGTAGTTGCAGGAACGATCTTCGCCCCACATACCAATGTGCGCTACGCCACCGGTGTCCTGCGACTGCAGTCACCCCTACTCTTCAAGAGCGATTTCGATTGAAGCGTTCGCGTGCCATTGAAAACGATTCGCCTCGATTGCGCCGTGACGTGGTACAGCGCACCGGAAAACTCCACACGCGTCGGTCGGGCCATGGCCAAGCCTAGCCCAGTGAATGTCTACTTTGATAGACCTGACCCCTTCTCCCCGTTCGGCGCCAAAGACGCGACCTCTTTTCCCTCGGGCGATATGGCAATACATGACGCGACCCCGTTTCCCGCGTTTCCCGCACGACCCCGTTTCCCGGCTAGGCGCGTAGGCGTCAACGCCGGCGCAGGCGAAAATCGCTCGCGGAATTCGCGTCTGCGCGCGGCGCTGAGCATCAGCACGCGGCCGTTCACCTGCCGACCCGTTGCGGTCGTGAGCGGTAGCGGCTTCGTCTCGGGGGTTTATGAAGGACGACAGCTTCATATCCGCGGCAAATCACGCATGCCGCCCGCGCGATCGCTTTTTCACCCGACCTTCCCCCTGATTTCCTACGAGGCATTATCGATGAAGATTCACCCATCCATCGCCTGCTGTTTGCTTGCTGCCGGGTTGCTCGGCTCGGCCCATGCGAGCGTGCAAGGCATCGTCATCGCCGAGTCCGCCGATGGCCGCTCGACCGAGCTGCAACAGTTCAACAGCAGAGGCGTACTCGTTCCCGCACAGCAACGCGGCCAGACCCTGGTCCCCGGCTACGGCGGCCTGCCCGATGTTTCGCATCCGCAAAAGGTACTCGTGCTGCTGATCGGACCAAACTATCAAGCACACCCACTTGCGGAACTGCAGAACCTGTTCGAAGGCAGCGGGCCGAAGTCGTTGAAGAGCTTCTACGAGTCCCAGTCCGGCGGCCGGCTGCGCTTCGCCCCCTTCGTCTATCGCAGTATTGCGCAACCCGGCTATAACGGCTGCGTGCTGAATGTCGACAGCCAGCTCGCGCGCTATACCGAGGCCACCGGCGACCGCGCGATCGACTTCGATCATGTGTTCTACATGGGCTCATTCGACCAGAGCAAATGCACCGGCGTCTTCACTGGAACAATTGCGTCCGCGAGCGCCGGCACCATCCGCGTCTCCAATCAGTACGGAAGCTACGAGCATACGGCAAGCTCGTACAGCGACGAATACATGGCCAACGAATACATCCTCAGTCACGAGTTCGGACACCAGCTCGGCTGGGACCACAGCAACAGCAGCAGCACCACTCAGCATTTCGCTTATGGCGATGCTGGCGAGGTCATGGGTGCGCCGTACGGCGAGTACCGCGTTTCGGCGTTCCGCAAATGGTCGTACGGATGGATGGAGTCGACACGCACGCTGGGCGAGACCGAATACGGGTCGTCCATCCAGATCTCGCGCCGCAGCGGCCCCGAACTGCTGATGGTCCCACTGCCGATCAGCCGATTGAAGACCCAGTACATGGGCCGCACCATGCTGGCGATCGCCATTGAGGATGAAATTCCCGATCAGAACGGCGGGCTGCCATGGCGCCGAGCCGGATTGCTGCCGCGCATCGTCAGCACCGGCCTGCCATTTTCCGCAACATCGGTGCTGATCGATCCGGCTTTCGATGGTTCGACGCAAAAGACCAGCAATCTGGTGATCGACCGCCCCGGCAACTACAGCCTGCCCGAGGCCGGCGTCACCATTGTGGTCGAGCAGGTCAGCCGGTCCTCTGCGACGTTGAAGATCTACAACGATCTACGACCGAGCCCGTTCAGTATCAGCATGCTGCCCAATCCCAGCGGAACCGCCTGTTATCACCGCGTCTTCGCCATGCACGGAATCAGAACGAACGCCCTAGTGACTGCGCAGACGCAGAGCGACGGTGCCCGCGAAACCATGAAGCAAGTCGGCACCAGTGACATCGCCAACTACGCCTGGTTCCTGGGCGCAGCATCGATGAGTGTCAGTGCCGCGGAGATGAATACCGACGGCAGCTACACCACCTACAACGCGACCGCGCCAGCGGCGAGGGAATGCACCGAACTGCCGCCAGTACTGCAGATCGAGCAGACGCGTCTGGATGAGACCTATGGCCCTGAGTGCGGGCTGATCACCACCTCGGCGACGAACCTGGCCAGTCCGACCACCAGCATCTTCGGCCAATTGGGTGCGAATAGCTGGAGCTTTGCAGGCTATGACACCTGGAATCTTTTCGGCTTCGACAACCGTCAGATTGCGACGACCCACTGGGCCGACAGCGCGTTTGAGATCGGCACAACCACGGTGGCGCCGGTCGAATGCTTCGGACGACCCGTGCCCAAGCTGCAGTTCGCGGCAACCAGCTTCAGCGCGGACTGCAAGACAGTGTCGTTCAAGATCACGCAGACCGCGCCAGGCATTGCCGGTTCGCACATGGCGTTGACCCTGGGCACGTTTGGCCCAGACGGCGCCAAGTACCAGGAATGCGCGATGGGTAGCGAATCGGCTGGTACCACCAGCTGCGACCTGACCTTCGACAGTTCCTTGAACCTGAGGCGATTCACCGCGAGAGCCGAGAGCCCCAGCGATCTGGCCGCGATGCAGGGCACGTTCCTCTGCAAGGCCTCAAAGTAACCGGTTCAGGCGCTATGCTCGAGGTGGCTACAGCAGTGGAGCAAACTTGCTCCACAAAGAAACTGCGAAACAGGCGAAACAGGCGAAACAGGGGTCTAAACAGGGGTCAGTGAACCATTTCGCCAGCAAGGCATCGCGAAATACCACACTGACCCTGAGGTTTCCCCACAAATTTAGCGGGTTCACACGGCATTTGCGATGATCCGGATGGACGCTCGTGCTGCGCTCAGCTTGGGTTTCCAGCGATCAAATTGCAGCAGCTTCCATCCGCCACGATGCCA